>Ga0210059_1000352_pt1 | contig 55840 bp, 36 predicted proteins | sample Ectturendosymbi2_FD_188042 | JGI IMG/M metagenome (GOLD analysis project Ga0210059, IMG submission 188042) | Ecteinascidia turbinata endosymbiont from Florida, USA - Sample 2 (SPAdes) (version 2) | ecosystem: Host-associated > Tunicates > Ascidians > Unclassified | place: Key West, Florida... | reverse complement strand
GAACGGCTATACAAAAACCCGAAATCACCCGAAAACACTCCGAAAATCGCAAAAAAACAACCTACTGAAACCAAAAGAATAGTAAATACCGATATACAACCTAGGTAGCGGCCCGGTTTTTACATTTAGCTTGGCAGGGGCGGGCGGTTCGCACCCCTGCCACCAGTCAGTTATGCCACTGATCAGGTGCATTTCAAACATTAACAGCCACAAGTTCTTTTGATAGAGTCACACGTAACAATCGGTACGATTCAGCAAACGCAGCCAGCGTGCTTTGAGTCTGTCGACACAATAGTTGGTATGCGGCTTGACCAACGGTTATATTGAGATTCATGGAAACTCGTTGGGAGACTTGGCGTTATCACCACGAAAGCTGAATAAAACTAAATTTCGTGAATACTACGTAATTAAGACATACAATTTTGACGAAGTTTAATCTAAATAATCATATACTGGCCCTTGACTCTATGCGTACCGCAGTTTTTGGAAGCCCCCTTGGATCTTGAGGCCCAAGGCTTAAGCCTTCCCGGTTTATATATTACGAGCGTTCACCGTGCAAAAATGAGCAAAGACAAACGAAGATTTTATTTAAAAAGTGCTTCATCGCTTTGGGCGAGATCCCAGACGTTTGCAGCTCTTGTTTTTAAGTGACACTGACAAGTCTTGCTAGGTAAAAGTCATGATTTGTGGTTTTGTGAACGACCATGGCAATGCATCTTTGAAAAAAAGTACCCTGCTTAGAAAATCTGCAGATAGCCTATTGTGTAAACCAGGAGTGAGCAATTTACGGCCAGCGGGCAGCATTTTGTGCGGCCCGCGGGGCAGCCGCACGTACATAGATATCGAGTCTATGTTAAAGTAATTTTATTGATAGACATTTTATTCCGCCTATGTGAACTAAACTACAGTAATACAAAGTTACAATAAAAATAATTTGAAACGTAAATTGTAACTGAAGCAGACAAATGCAACATGTCCGGCTGCCGGTAGCAATAGTTTTCAATTTGGCCCTCCGCAGTAAATGTTTGTCCACCCCTGGTGTAAAGTATCGCGATGTACCTGGCTGTTGCTCTCAACAAAGCGTATTATTGTACCTTTTGCCGCAATACGGGCGTGGGTAAGATTTTTTCCACGTGAGGCCAATTGTGGAATTTTTTCCAGGGGTAGCCAAAAAGATTTTTCCAGTGGTGAAAATGGTGAAATTTCGTTTTACCCACTCGAAACTGAAATATCAGTCTTTTTGCTAAAATTGTAATAGGAAAATGTCCCATTTCAACATCCAGAGGGATCTTGGTCCTCCCATCGCCCCTTCCGACGCCCATGAACATTATCTTTGGGGCGTAGAAAGGGTAAAGCGTTTTGTTAACCTCTATTTGCATTGCATCTTCAGCATTTTGAAAAAAATGAGTAAAATGTCGATGTTTCTCCCCCTGGAAAAATTTCTGCGGGCGCCGATGTTCACAGCCAACTGCATTCATGTTACGTTAAGGAGTCGGAAATTTTACCTCCGACTCCGCAACCCTGAACTGGGTACCGTCTCCTCAATAACATAAACGTCGCCACTTTGGTACGGGCTTTGTGAGCTCTCGCAACCGATAACATCTATGCAAAGTACTGGATCACCTGCAGCTAGACCTGCTGTTGCTAGTTAACCATAGCCAGGCATGATTACGCGACGTTTCCGCATTCCATATCACGACGCTCCAAGCACGCCAGGCGCCGGCCGAGGTACGAGAGCTTCGAAAGAAGAAGTATTTATGACATTTGAACACTTCGCACCTTCAGGATGCCTGAGCTGGTTTCCGATTCTCCAGGGGTGGACGGGTGGGTTCATCGAGGCAACGTGTCCGATCCGTTTCCACGTTTTATTATGACAAAATAAAGAAAACTCGCGGCGTCCACAGCATGCAACCTTCCTTTGTTTTGGCAGTTTTTCAACACACACAAACGCACAGTTCGACGCTTGCATCAACAGTAAATAGACAAGACTCGGTGGACACGTACAGATGAATGCATGTCACAGCTGCCAATTCTCTTTGGCCCGTTACCATGACGAACAGCTTGAGGTAGCGGGCATGGATAAAACGAAAAATTACTAGGCTTCCGTTTGAGCGTGATTCAAATGGCACAGACATTGACGAGGGATCGCACAGAGCGCGCCTAAAACAAATCAGCGGGCGGCGCTTTTCACCTGAGGAAAAGTATAAACATCGACAGTAAAAATAAACCCAAAGACGCCGCGTCGCAAATCCCGTTTCCCCATGGAATGATACGAGGTAAACCCGCTCTCATCTGGTCAGGTCACGATATTTACACGACACGGCGAAAGAAGACGGACTGCTATAAAGACCATCAGACGACAAAGCACAAAAAGTAAGTCGACGCAAATTAAGCGTTGGCGCACTGATCGCTCTTCTCGACCGGGACACGATTCTCCTCCTTGCTCCACGAACGACTTCGAAACCGTGGACCACCTCGTGCTACGCGACACGATTGCCAGAGACGGGTAACTCAACAAACTCGACTTTCCAGCGCACGGGTCGACATCCGTCGTATGCGGCCGCGACTCGACACCGACGGCTGTCCGTAGTTACTGTCCGAGTCGCCGCTCTCCTCGGCGTAGTGGACAGTGCGCTGGCCGCGGTAGCGCGTCGCGCGAGTGTTCGCGATCGTGGCGGCGGCGGTCGTCGAGCTGCGGTTGCGTTCCTTCTTTTTCGGCGATTCCAACACGTCGTCGTCGACGATGCGTCGCACCGGACGCCTCCTCGTTCTCCGCAGCTGAGAGGCGTTGTTCGGCGCTGGCACCTCGCACAGAAAGTCGTTGCCCGGTCCGCCTCCGCCGTTATCCGCGCCGGACAAGCTTCCGGCGATTGAGGCTTTGCCGCCTTCGTCCGAACTTCCGTCGCATGACGAAATAAAAGCCGTGTTCTTTCGCTCGCGATGCAATCGACGGGTCGCTGGGAACCGCAACGACACGTCATTAGCAACAATGCGCATGGCTATTTGAAGGAAAACAAGATCGATTTGGACGGATGCGAAGCAGTTCTGAAACTGACAAGCATCAGAAGCTTTCACTTCTAATGGTTACGAAATTGCTGAAGACGCCAGCTCCTTCATTTCGGCATTCAGTGCGATTTACGATTAATTCCTCAACAGCGAAGGCTTGACCGGGGAATTACATCCCCTCCCCAGGCCCGCAATCAGTTTGGGACACCAGGGGGGGGGCGAAGAGTTTTCTGAGGGGCCGAAATTTTTCAAACTATGTCAAATAGTTTTAAACTATGTCCAACACATTTTTCCAGCGGGGGCAAAACATTTTCCAGGCCTCCCCCCTAGTTACGGTCCTGCCCTTCCATAAATTTCTAAACCTTAGAATCTGGATCAAGTTTCATTTTGCAAGAGATCCGCTGTATTTTATGTTTTCCTGACACCACGATTTCATGCGTTGAGTTTTACAGACTTCCGCAAAAAAATTCAATCTCAACGAGAATTTTTGAATGTTCTCGAAAAACCTTCTGAAGCTTAGGCAGCGAAAAGTCAAGTTGGTGATTTTGTTGAGCGCTTGTAAAGGTTCATGAGTCTTTTGTTGAAAATTAGAGATCGAGACGCCACAGTGGAGGCGGAAGTACCCTTAATCACTCAGCAGGTATCTCAAAACAACTTCACGAAACACATTCACCTTTACACTTACAGATTTTTGTCAAAACAATATTAGTGTAGGCAACGCCGAAAGTTGACAATAGAACATAAATATTGCTTAAATGCAGCATTTCAAGACATACGCGGTTACTCGTGGTAAAAACAGGTGTTTGGGACAAGATTTTCTTATTCATTCTGCTTAAGACGCTAATCCTGCATCTTCTTACGAGCGGAAAATACATGTTACTGACATCTGCCAACAAAAAAAGTAGTTACAAAACACCGAGGAACCTATGAGACACGATTACCGACGCCAAAGCAACGGTAGGTAGCATTATAAAACCCCTGTCCCCAACAAACACGCCAAGCAGTAAAGCAAAGCCTTATTCTTTACTCTATGTCGCTGTCATCGCTACGAGGATGGATCGCACTCACGTTGCTTTGATGCTTTCGTCGGCGACAAGCGCCTGTACGTGGACAGGGCGGCTCGGGTCGTCGCGTTTCTCGGCTTCGACGCTTCCGCGTTGTTGATACTCTCCAGGAAATCCGGGTCGTACTCGTACGCTCGCTTGCTGCTGCTCGACGCCGAGCTGCTCTGCCTCCTGCTCCCCGGCAGCGACAGCTGCGGCGGGGGGGTCTTGGGCAGGAAGTCCATCCGGATCTTCTTACTCGGACTGGAAGCGACGTCGTCGTCGCTCGACTCGTACCGGAGCGGTCGGTTGCGCTGACGTTTGCGCGACCGCGTCATTCGGTGTGAAAACGCGACGGGATCCGACTTCGGGCCGTCGCCCGACTCGTCGCCGGACGAGTAGGACGACTCGGAGTCAGGCGAGTTGCGAATCGCGACCAGCGACGTCGACGAGCACTGCTGCTGGTCGTCGAAGGCTTCTTGTTTCGGCAAAACGGACGTGCCTCGGCGAGGGCGGTACCTGCTTGTGCGAGGCTCTGTATCAGCGGGTGCCTTCTTGAGGTTGCGAAGCGATCGACGTAGATTCCTGGATTTCCTGAAGGAAAAACAACAGCGACGACGGACGATTAAGATCGGCAGGTAACGACGAAAGGAGAACTGCTGACCAGCAGGCAAAAATCGAATGGAAAATTGGTCTGAGCCACCGAAAGGGCGCTTTGAATCGCATGAAGTGGAAAAAGGGCTGGCATTGGAGCGTCATTAGGTTAATCAGGCCACTTCTGTATGTATCGGAGATAATACCGGATTTGGAACGTGGACTACTACTACTACCGAATGGAAAGTGCAATTTCCCTGCCGGTCACGTCATTGTAAAGGAAAAGAACATACGGGAGAAAACAAAACGAATAACAACGGTTCTGAATTGCTCAATCACAAGTGGGAGTTGAGTCTGGTGCCATAGCAAACGTTCAACGCGTGCGCAGGGTACGGAGTCGGAGGTAAAATATCCGACTCCGAGTTTCCAAAATTTCCGACTCCTTAACATAAAGGGAATGAAATTGGAAATGTGTTGCACAGCAAGAAATCTCTCATTCAACAAAAGTTTCAAAAGAAATTGTACCATTTCAACAGGAATTCCCATTTTAGGAGTGTGATGTAAAAAATGACCAACTGGGCTTCCGGAGTCGGGCAAAAAAATACGACTCCACCCAAAAACCTCCGACTCCGGCTCCGCAACCTCGCGTGTGCGAGGAAATATGGGTTTATAACGAGATGAAAACAGCATTTCGCGGCCGATTAGCACACGTTTTCAAACTTCCTGTTTGGTCCCAATTCACGCGAACTGTATTGCGAGTTTGAACCGTTCACACAAAAAATTACGAATCGCCATTTTTTTCTCAAAGTATTAATGCCAAGTAGCCCGTAACAAGTGATCCCGCCCAGGCTTCTGTCATGCTTCAGTAGCGGAATCATCGCGAGTTTTAACGCCAGTGAATATGAAAGACTAAATTAGAGTTCACAACTTCTTATCACAACTTTGTCAACTTTTTATCACAACTTTGTAAATTAGAGTTAATGCTGATTGAGTGCTTTCAGTGAATGCCACGCTATTATGACCGGATAAAGATAACAACCACAATTTTTTGCATTATGTCGATAAAGTAAAAGATAAACAACGACAAAATCAAAGAATTTGCGCTACTGGACATTATTTTCACATTGTTACATCAGCAGCAAGCTTTGTTCGACAATGACAAAGAGTAAAAGGCAGTTACCGAGGAGAGTACTTCGACAAGTGTCGTTCATGGACGAGGATGGCCTGCTCCCAGTCCTGGATGATCAAGTCCATCCTGGAGGAGACCAGTGCTTGGAGTCTGATCGTCATGCTGTAGATCTGGATATGAGACACGACGAGTTACATTTCAAACAAGGGTGGACGAGTCAGCAAAACAGAACGCAGGGCAGAAAAATATTGCTCGAAAAATCCGTTCTGAGATAAACTGTGAACGCGAACGCCTGGATATGAACAAAATGTTGAGGAACTTCGGCAGCACACGTCTGGTTCCTGGCAAGTTGCACGAAAAATATCGAACAATCACGAGAAGTAACGAACAATCACGCAAATCAACGAACAAACACGAAAAATGCGGAACAAGCACGCACAGCAAGCATCGGATGAATGAACGAAGTATATAAGCTTGCCAAGTGCCCGCAAGAGGCAACAATCATGCAATAAGGTCAACAGCTCAACGCAGAGGAATGGCCGCTATTTTGCGAAGCGCTCGCCGCCACAAGTTACAAAGGATCATACATCACCAAAAAAAAAAAACGGCAACCAAACAAGCAACGCAATGATCGTGACGAAATGGAAGAAACATGACCGTACCCTTGACTTCTTGTTTGTGTTGTAAGCTTTCGAGTTTTTGAAGATCAGCGCCAGGTCATCGTTCACTTGGCTTGGGTTGTCGTATTGGGCGAACGCGAGGTTTTCCCGGATCGTCCGCAATGCCATCGGTTTTTCGACGAACTCGCAGTAATCCTGCAGAAACCTCCATGTACGTAAAACTGCGTTGACCAGCGACAAATTAAGATCAGTCGAGTCGTAAAGGTAAAGCGCGTAAAGATAATGAGCATTTTTGTTCTTGGCTGAAAACCTGAAAACAGGTATTTTTTAAACAGCTGCCGCCTCGCAAAGCTTACCGTTGCAACTGCCATCAAAGTCAAACTCAGGGGTCTCAAACTTAAATTGTTCCGGGAGCCAAATGAGGACTTATAAAGTAATCCGAAGGCCGCATTATAAATCTGGCCCCGCATTGGCGGTACCTGAACCTTTCACATCTTATTTCCTGCAATAGGCATCATGAGTTATAGGCAAATCATTTCTTGCATTCTCTACGTTCGTTTAAAAGGAACGTGCTTGCTCGCTGGCCGAGCACTTTCAAAGACCGTTGAATTAACTTAATTACGTAATTGTTTATCATTTGAAAATACCCAAAAGCGTGCTTGAGACCCCTGGTCAAACTGCTGGAAAGAAAGGCCGTCGCGTTTTTAACAAGCCCGAATCACGCATCGTGTTGAAAGAGATTAGTACGCAGTTGAGTTCCTCTTGTACCGGGTACTCGTCTTCATTCACGCTCTCGCGAAACGGAATCGCATCTTCGGTGTCCCAGACCAGGGAGAGCAATTCACTGCACTTCTGTTTCCATTCGTCGATGTTGGGCAGCGGGGGTCGCTCTTCGCTGCGAATCGTCACCGTCTTCTTTTTGACTTTCTTCAACTTCAGTTTCTTGAGCTTCTTCAGTTCGGGTTTTCTCTGTGTTCAGAATCGGCCGCGATTAGATTTCGACCCGGGGTCAACCCGGTCCGGCGCCAACCTTATCTTGCACTGAGGCGCAGTGACCAATACTCCTCCTCAGGTGCGCAACAGCAACAGAGCATTTGCGCAGTGAAATCTCAAATTTTCGCGCACTTGCGACATTCCAAACTTGATGTCGTACACTTGTCCCGCATAGCGCAGGGTCGGGAAAACATTTTCTACGGAGGGCCACATTAGAAACTCCACTGGCGCCGGGTTCGCACATATTACATTATATTTTACCTGGGGGGGGAAGCGCATATATTACAAAAGTCACTTCCGGTTGAGTAAAAATGCGGTTTTTACTTAAAAGTGTGGAATAAAATCTCGAGAATTCCAATCTAATCGATAAAATTACTTTAACATAAACTCGAAATATGTACTACCTATGTACGTGTGGCTGCCCTGCGGGCTCCACAAAATGCCCTCGCGTCAGTAGTTTGTCCACCCGTGGCACAGCCCTTTTCATCGCTTGAAACGCTTCACTGTTTGTGTGTCTACATGGTTGCGCAATCTATAGAGGAACACTGCGCACTAAAACAAAAATTTTCCTCGAGGGAACACTAGCAGTGAGTTGCGACAAACTACGCCGAAAAGGTTGCACTTCATTTTAGGCAGATGACAAAGTAACAACACAGATTTGCCTTTTTTCTACGCAAGCCACGTGCTTCGCTCAGCCTCATCAATCACCACAGCACGTTACCTCATCCGCCTCTTCCGACGTCGACCCTCCGTTGCGGTCAGGCACGTCCTTCGTGTAGCGCTCCTCGATTCGAAGCTCTTCGATCATGTCCTCGATGTTGTCGCAGGTTCGCTTGCGGACGAACTTCGTCAGCAGTTCGACGAGCAACTGCAAAACGACGCCCAACTTCGGTCGTACCTCGAGCGACGGCACAACGCGACGCGAGAATGCTGGCAGCGGGTTTTGACAAAGCGCGGCGCCGAGAAATGCGACTGCTCGCCATGCTGCACGAAGCCCTGCACTTTCAGCATAGGTTGGAGCTGTGCCGCACTGACTGGCACCAAGAGTTTTAACATCACGTGTTTTTTTTTTACCAATAACGTTTTATCATATTTTTAGAGCATTTCAATGCTGAAAAATCTAAAAAAACTCTAGAAACACTCGATGTTCTCTGCTCGGATGGCTAAGAAAATACCGCCTATTACAGGAAGGAACAAAACGATCGAATGAACCACTTATCCTGAAAATAGTCGTGCCTGAACTCGCTGCAGCCAGATCGCACAGATAGTAAAATCACGAAAAATTCAACAACATTAAAGTAGATACGTGGAATCCAATAACCTTCAACTATTTGTTACTCACCGTGGCCGCTTTCACGATCGCTGATTCGGGCTCGTTGAAGGCGACGGCGTTGCTTTCCAGCAGTTTGACCTCGTCCAGCAAAGCAGCCATCCGACGATAAAAGCGATTTTGCAATCTCCGCAGTATCAGGCTGAGGTCGGTCGGGAAGGCCACGGCTGTGACGTACGCAGGAAAGAGCTTCAAGTCTACAGGACCAGAGAAAGGGAAGAACATGCCTGCAGAAACAAGAGGTGGTTGCTACTATACAGCGACACGAACACGAACACGAAATACAGCGACACGAACACACGAACTATACAGCACACACGAACTATACACGACACGAACTATAGCACACACGACATACGACTCGACACACACGACACACGATACAGCACACACGACACGAACTATACAGCGACACGAACACGAAAGGCGCGAACAACTCACCACAGCCGACCAGGGTCTCGATCCCGCGGCATATCCGCGATATTTCGCGGTCGACCACCTCGTACTTGGTCAAGCCGTTTTCGCGCGTGACCGGACCTTGGACCCCCCACCACTCTCGGGGGGTCTGCTTGGATCTGAATATTTCCCTCATTTCGTCGTCGGAAATCGGAACACCTAAATAGCAGCGCCGTGTTTTTTATTTCTTTTTGTGTAGTGAATGCGCGAAATATTGTTCGCCGCAGAGTATTCTAGAACAGAACAGTACGATATTTAACTTAAATTAAGACACTTTGTAACACTTCAATGACGTCACAAAGACACTTGACGATGCGTCATTTGCAAATACGCGTAGGTCTGGTGAAGGGTCAGCAGTGGTTCAGAAGAAAAAAAGAGCACAGTGCATAAAACAATGTCCTTGTTTCATGGGACAAGCAAGGCACAGTAACGAAATATTACAACTCTAGACCAAATCTCTCTAAACACCGCATGTTTGTTAGCCAGCTTGGATTTTGAACGTCGAGCATTACCAGGACCATTAATGCCGAGCTCGCGATACCGACTGGCCGTAGGTATTCGCTCGTGTTATTTGATCCACGACGTGGTGAACGTCACGACAAACGGCTGGGATTTTTGCTTTTGCGATAAACTGTGCAGGCAGTGAAATAGGTTTTTCAAGAAATTTATTTGCATTCAATTAAACATGAGGTCGTTTGCAGAGACTCGCCCGTCAAGAGCGCACAGGTAAGGCGGTTATTTTTGAGCCACCAAACTGTGCTCTTCGCGAACGTCGACAACAAACCAAATTTAATCTCTCGCTACGCCCGGAAAATCGTGACGGAAGCGAAGTACACGCCGGTGGGTGCATTTGACGGCAGAAACGCACACCATCATAATATATCAGACCACACACGCATATTCACGACCTAATACAACTGTCGTAGTGCATACGAAGTAATCTAGGCACCCGGGTGAGTTGAATCATCCACACACAGGAGCACACCAGACGCCTCACCGCATTTAATGTGAGCCTGATAGCTTCTGGTAACAACGCAACTCTCCTCGAACTCAGGCACAGGCTCCATATCCCACGGGGACATTCTTTCGGATTCCTGTAATTGCATTGCCGAAACGGTGGGGTTTCGCAAAAAAAACAAAAAAATTTGATCCGAACAACAAACTGGTCCAAATGAATAGCCAACTAAAGCCTGAACTGAAAAAAAACAGGCAAGGTAGAATTCTTGCCACGATCACAAGATAATCTTTGCAGTTGTCACAGCAGGCAAAAACATACAGCAAACGATACCAGAAGCACAACTCTCTTACGTCTGAATCCCACACCACCAGCAGTGACTGGAACTTGCTGTCCGACGCGTCAGCCTGCAGGGGCTCGCTCGACAGGACAGTCCCGTACCACCAGGCGTCGTCGATCACCGATCTGAATCGGTCGCCCGGCTTCCATCCGCACTTGATGCTTGCTTCATACTGACGTGGAATAAAAGTCACGTCATCACACGACGCGGCGTTAACGTCGCTTGCAATCGCGTCGGATACGTACGTTACAAAGAACCGTCGCCAGACAGTTTTCAGTAGGGGGGCTTTACGTTTGTTCAGGGGGGATTGACTTTCTGAAATTTGATAAAAACTCTACCGATTTATAGTGTTTAAAATTCAATTCGGGGGTGGGGCTAGTAGCTTTGTTTGAAGAGGCTAGGGTTCCAATAGCCCCCCCCCCGTGGCGACGGAACTAACGTCACATTGATGACGCGCGCGCACACATCAAAATCTGAATGCGCATCAACGTTTTTCAAGAACTCCACAAAACTACGGCATTTTCGTGATCATCGCACTAAGGGCGAAAGTGACAAGATATCGTGAAGTTCAAACAACGACCTGTCTATTTCTTACTAAGAGATAAAATACAAGACATTCAGTTTGAAGGATCCCAACCAAACCCACCGACTAAGATTTCTATTTTCAACTTCACTGAAGTCTCAAAAGATAAAACGCATTTGACTAGTCATGGTTTGATGACAATAGCACCTCAACACTTTCAGCAAAGGAGTACATATTTTGCGAAAATGAAAGGCTGGTAAGATTTAAGGCTGCAACTCCCTTTAAACGACATAACTTTTGAGGTTTCGGAACAAAAACGACATGTTTCGTTATTTTCAATGATGATTTTTGCACACCGGTGTCTTTGCTGACAAACAGTAAACAGGATAAGTTCACAAGCAATTAATTTTTCAGGCGATCTTGGAAATGATATGCGACAATGCAGCTCATTTCCTCCCGCCACAAGGTGCAGACGCCGCGCAACACAATCATGTACTTTATCTTTCAGAACCAGGAAGTCGATGACGTCAGGCATGTCGTGGAATCTCAACGTTATGGTTCGATGCGCGTCGTCGGCGACGGCGTCCAAGTCGCTTAGCAACCTCTCCAGTTTGACGAAACAGAGAGTGGGGGGTCCGATTTCATACTTCACTTCGATCACCTCACACGTCTCCATGTTCCTGTGGAGACATATATCCACTTTTAGGCTTTCCCGTAAATGCATAAGCAAACATTTATGATTGCAGCGGTTAAAAATGAACAAACAACTGATTTCGTGGTTCGCCAAAACCTGACCCAGATATTTGTGTTGAGAGACGAAGAGCTAGGATGTTATTTTGAAAATCGCAGTAAACTTTCAGACACAAACAGCAAGTTACAGAGTTGATTTGTTGGTTTATGGCAAGTTGTACACTCGGAGATGCCTGGCCTCTCAGATGACAGTTAAGCAAATCTATTCGCTAGACCAGGGGTGTGGGTGGAAAACTGTGACCTGCGTGATCGTTACCGTAACTTTGCTGGAATTGCGTATTCAAGTAAAAAGCATGTATACGGGATTGTATTTTTTGTCGTAAGATAAAATGAGGACCTTTTGTGGTCCGCCTGGAATGTTCCACAACCCATTGCGGCCAGTGGTAGTCGTAATACACTTTCCATCACCGCGACAGAAAACCTATAGCTTTGTCCTAACCGGGAAATTCTTTGTGTTAATATTCAAATCAGGCGTATGAGGGAAGCACAAGAGCAGCCTGCTTCTAAAGCAGTGATTCTTGACCTTTACAAACACGCCGAACCCTTGCGTATAGTTGTCCGTCCAAGCTTTTGCCGAACCCCATTTGCCCAATATACCACAGAGTAAAAATGGGTTGCTGAAATAAAATCAATCAACAGTTTTTATATTTAATTGTACAGTGGTCTTTCTCGTGGGTTTAGTCAGCAGGACTTGTCCGTCCCCCGTCGGGCCCCTGAAACGCCTCCGTCGATCCCAGTTTAAGAATCACTGTTCTAAATGAATCTTTTGCCCGATCACAAACCCCGATCACAAATGCTTTTGGACTCAATGAACTGAATTATTAAGCCTCCTTATGATTATGATGAACAGCATGAAGAAGAAGTCAGTGCTTCGAATTTCAGAGATTAGCTCGATGTCCTGTTGTTCGCGAGTCATCGCGTCCGTACCTCAGCGAAGCAGTCTTGAAGCAAATGTCCGAATCGGCTCCGACGTCCCAAACGTTCTTCTGCGAAACCGCCTCCAGGTAAAGTTCATGGCCCTGCAGGGAACAGCAGCACGCAACACTGAGACTGTTGCAGGTGGACTTGTGTACCGTACACGTCGCCAACGCATCGAAGCGGTGTCAACGCGCAACCACACACGAGTCAATAACGGACTTCGAAATTTTGAGAACATAATTGCAGCAGTATTTTCGCCGCTTTAGCTGAATGACTTTAGCGCAGACGCAACGTCCACTGCTGCAAGTCGTCTGCACAGCCCGTATATTTTTGTGCTGTTAAATTGCGCGGCTTCACGATACTCTTGATCATACAAACACACGAGTTCGTAAAAATCCCGGCGTCTACACAACTTATATCACACAAACGTGTTTCAGACTCACTACTCCGTCATGTTCTGTCAGTCTGCGAGCATCTCTAGCCAAAGCAACTTTCTAAGGTCATTTTTCGAAAATTACATCTGCCTGCACGTTTTTTCAATTCGCGCATATCCTTGAAGCAACAGGACAAACACAGTTTCATTGGTGTTGCAGGATACAGAGCACTGCATCCGACAATGCAAACAGCAACATGAGTTCGGTTGATATTACTTGATACACCGTATGGAAGAAAAACTCCCTTGCATAAAAATGCGGAAATAAAGTTGCACACTAGTTCGTGATGCCACGATTTTATTCAGTATGGGCCTGACTGCTCCAACGTTGTCTTTTTCGTGTAATTTACTGATGCTAACATGCGGAACGATGGCCGACACATTCGGCTAGAAAGCAGGCGCGAGACACAGAAATCACCACCGCCTGCACGAGATTGAATAAAATCCGTCTTGTGCAATGTGCATTTAGTACGCATCAAAGCAACGTTGCGTCGCGTGTGTTGCTGACGTTTCGTGATAATTGCAACGTGTGCATTTCAGACTTAGGCATTTTGTTCATCTATACCTGTCTATGCCTTCGTTGAGCCGCTCACTCTGTTGAGTTCTCCGAGCGCAGCGGTTCAGGATTGTGAGCTTAAGCAGCATTGTTCTGCCGTTTTCGCGGTACGCGTTGTGGTGACGTTACATTATCAATCTTGTACGTTGTGTTCAGGGGGCGGTCACGTTTTACAAGTTCGTTTAAACCGTACGAGCGGCCTGTTTACGCTGAATCGAATTCATAAAAAAACTGATTCAGGTCAAGTGAAGTTTCCCTTTCAGAACCACACACACCACCTCACTCGGCAAGTCCGTTCAACGACCATTCGCGCAGTGACAAGAGTTTGGGCTGATTCAGAACGTTTGACAGCCAGCAACGAGAAATGCGACGAGCAACGTTGAATGCGGTGCTCTGCGCATAGCCGAGCAGAATTTGCCAAACCAAACGAACTTGTAAAATCACTGCGCCATATAACAAGCAGGTTATAATCACTCAGCAGCATTATTACAGCATTGCCGGCTCGCTTGGTACCTTGGCGCAACCGATAACTTGCAGCACCTTTCTTAACCGAAACGTAATGTGACGGCAACGCACACTGTGTCGCGAGTTGATTGTGTTCGCGGCACAAAGGTGTCGCGCGACGTCCCCACGCCGGACTCGATGGAAGTCCGGTCGGAAACACTTTTTGAGGCACGTTCGCAATTTATCAGAATTTGAATCACGCATCAAACCAGGAACCGTCACCGACTGATCGCCGGTGCAAACCAATGATTCAGGTGAAATAGCTCCATCACGCAAGTTTCGTTTCTGTTTCCATGTTGGGAAAACAGACAATTGATTTAGCAGCAGATCCTAAAATAAGGACGAGCCGGGAGTTGCCGGATGCAATCCTTTGTTTGTTTTATTGCGCCCGTAGGAGTTGCCGTGCCGAGCCGTCCACGGTGCAGAATTACCTGACGCAATAAAACAAACAAAGGATTTCGCCTGGCAGTGCGTGCGTCGTCCTCAGCGCAGACGGGTCTTGAAGGAGTATTTGGCAACATCTCGATCGGAGTTATTACAAACCATCAAAAGTTTTATGGCGCAGTGTTCGCATCCTGACCATTTTTACAACTTTCTGGCCTGCACTGAAACTTTTGGACGAATAACTTCCCGATCGACGCATCGAAAGGTTACGAGTTTTCGTGTGGGGGTAGGCTGGTTTCCGTGGAAATCCAGCAACGAAAACACCTCTTGTCACCGCCAAGCATTGTATACGACGGTGTTAAGCATTTGAACAAAAAAAAGCAATAACAAATCGCAATACTATTTCAAAGTCAAATATACTCACCTGTCGAAAGTAGATCACGCAGTCGCCGATCTGAGGTAAGTACGGGAACGGCCTTGCATGCTCCTGCTGGATCCACTTGGGCGGCATGAAAACGTCGGGCGGGAGCGAGCCCGGTATCACGGCGAAGGGCGAGTCGTTCTGTCGCGCAAACACACATACATACATACATGCAGCCATCGCGTCTGTTAAAATGACGCAGCCGAGCGTGTCGCTCGACAAACCTACGCACGTCACTGCGCAACCGACCTGATCGACCAGGTGGCTCCGGACGGACATCGTTGACGCTTTGGTCTTGCGCAGCACTCTGCTCCGCGTGACAGGCGATTGGTCCTCTGACAAAAGAAAAGGTCACGGTAGTTGTTGAGAAGGCTAAACAGAACGGTTGCCACACGCAGTCGTTTTAACACTATCACGGTACCACTTTGCACGCGCTAAGCCAGTGGTCCTTAACCCTTTTTTACATATCTTACCCTTTTATCAAATAAGATTGCCAGATTTACCCCCCCAATACACTCAGTGGTGCTCATTAAAAATACAAAATTAACGAACTCTACAGTTTAGAATGATTGACATAAAATGTACATTTGCTGCAATTTATGGTTCAGTTAATTTACTCCCTTGGAAGATTAAATTAACCACCAGGGGTAAATTTAACCCCAGGTTAAGAACAACTGCGCTAAACGCATGTTAATGCGAGATATTTCTATTCACAAATATCTTCGAGCAAGTTTTAAGGATAGTTTTCTGCGTACAGTTTCCGAAACTCGATACGATCACTGATCTTAGCTTTGAAAGATCAAGTTTTTCGGACGAACTTAAATTAACAACACAATCTCCGGTGTTCCCTTCGACTCCTTTGCGTTCCGACCAGATCCATAGTCACGGGGGGGGGATCGGGGGCGTTGCCCATATGAACTTATTTTGCGCCCCCTTCAAATTTGTTGCACCGAGAACATTTTTATTATGTTTATTAAATATATAACAAAACAAAAATTGTGCCCCTTAAACATGTAATTTATCTCCCAAGAACCTTAAAACCTGGCTACGGGCCTGGTTCCAACCCATTGATTACGAACCGAGGCGTGATCAGCCCTGCGCAACCGTAGGGGGCATGGCGGCATGGTACCCCTAATCCTCCCAGTTATTACACCCAACACACCAAGATTACGATGTGTTGCGTTGCGAAAACACTGGCGAGCTTCGTTGTTACGCAATCGGGGCTGTGACGACAACACGATCGTTGTCATGACATTCGCTGCTTCACTCGCAACTTGCGCGATACTTCCTCAGCCCGCTTTCAAACCTTGCTCGCTTTCGTCGCTGGCGCTTTGCTCCTGTTCCTCCACGCCAGTTTCCCATGAGATGCTTGACAGGATGCGGTTGTTTCTCTTTCCTGCCGAGCAACGTGTGGAGTCAGTGCAAGATACGAGCCCATCCAATCGGCTATGCTGGGTTTTATTCGGTCATTTTTCGGTCGCTGACCGAATTTTTTTCAATGATCGAAAAAGTAATTGAGTCAATTCGGTCGAAAAAGGTCCGAAAACGAAAGATGACAAAATGTTTAAGTTATTTCGGACAAATTACCGAAATGCTTCAGCGAAAAAAAACCAGCGGCTATGTGAGGAGTTATGGAAATTTGGCCGTTCCTTTGAGCCTCATTTTACATTCACCCACCAACCGAGATTGGCGGTTTCTGTTTCAGTGCACTGCCACTGATGTGTATCAGCCAAAATTTCAAAATTGTTGTTAAAAATTTGACGGACGAATTTATTAAAATTTGCGCAATCTTGTCCAAACAATGTCAGGCCCGAGCATACATATTCAACCCCGATTGCTGATCATCTCATAACCCAGGTTTAACTTCAAACACCTTTCAAGCGGAGCCGCACCAATGTATACAAACGCGGGATTATTGTCATATGACGCAGGTCACGGCTACGAGCTTATCTCAAGTGCAGGCATGGCTGACAAAAGAAATAGCTGGGCAGTTCTTCAACTGGACTTCTACCTTTCTCAAGTGCCCGATCAAGAAAGATCACTGTCAATTTTGGTAAATGCAACTGGCTGCGTTATTTGAAAAAGAAACCATTTCATCGTCCAAAACGAAACCGCTCCAAGTTAACCAACGTCGGGCAGCAACGCAAAATATTCAGAAAGCAGTACATCCATTCGCTATGGCATCAAAAGCATCTGGTTCCCAACACATTATTCCATTGCTGTCGTGCACCTGCCTGTTTTATGATAAAATGGGTGAGGTTTCGTGTGAAGAAAAGCAAATCTCAGGCTCTTCAGGAACCCACTGCCTTTGAATCAAGAAAACGGAAAGATCGCTGTGCTTGACACAAAACGCGTAGAACAATAAAATCACTTTTGAGCAAATCCACAGCTTTTTACCTGACGCTTTACGTCTTGTCCTCGCTTGATTTCCGTTGCGATCGTGCGAACTGGGCGATTGCCAAACGTCCGAATCGTCGTCCTCGCATGAACTTTCGTCTGACAACGCAACACGCCACTAGATCAGGAGTGCATAACATTTTCCCTATTGCCGGTCGCATTACGTCTATTTTTGCATCTGTTCTGCTTCCACACGTCTGTTTGGCTGTCTTTCTACTGAGTATCTTCATACAATTGAAAAAGAGTGTTTATTGATGCACGGCGCCATAATTTCGATTTTTCCATGTTCACGACCGCATGAATTACTATATCGAAGGTCGCATGCGGCTGTCGGCCGTAGGTTGTGCACACCTGTACTAAATCAATCCGATCATTTCATATTTCACCGTGCTGACGATGGCAAGCAGTGTTTGCCAGTGTACCCACTAAGGCAGGGGTGGGCAATTAACTTGGCTTAGGGGCCACTTTTCGAAGGCCGTTTTCAGCGGAGGGCCGTCCTGCTAATGGAAATAAAAGCAAGTCACTGACAAGTTAGCCTCAGAACTAAGCTGGAGGAAATTTCAGATTTAAGGTTTTGTATGAATGCTCTCGCGGGTCACTGAAAACGATGTGGCGGGCCACATGTGGCCCGCGGGCCGCTAATTGCCCACCCCTGCTCTAAGGTAGTGGGTTTAAATTTTTTGTACCGCGACCCATAATAACAACCCACTGTAACCCAACGATTCGCAGTCCTTCATCTGAAACTCATGAAGCAAATGTAATGCAGCAGTGTACATAAAATATCTACTCGTGACCCCTCCAAAAATGGTTCACGACCCATCTGGAGGGTCGCGACCCCATGCTGAGGAATGCACGAAAGAAATGGGGAGACGACACGCTTCGAAACCTCATGAACGGGTGTGGTGGTTAAACGTGAGGGGGAGTGTCCACGCTGCATGCGTTATATAACTGCACTACGCGAGATAAACGAACGAACAAAATATCAACTGACCGCTGCTGGCTTCTCGCGATGAGCCCTTTTGCTCCGAATCTTTCTCGGATTCTGAATCTGTGTTGACAGCGAAAAAAAGCGTTAAAGACAGAGGAACGGTGCTTTTTAACGAAACCTCGATGTTGTTAGCGTCGCAAACCATGCTGTGCTCTTCTGAAGATCAAGATCTTATCAGTTTGTGAAAGCAAGCACATGGTCTTGATAGTCACTGCAGTTCGCAGAAAGGTTTAGTGCAGAAATTTGTTTTGCTCGAACTCAAGGCAATGACGGTGAGTTGTTGCTCACTGATCGCCGACAATGCGGCTGATTATCCCTTTATTTACAAGAGAAAAATGTGAGGTACGGAAATACTCAAAACAGGCAAACATTCTTGCATGTTTCAAAAAAACTTTTTTTTCAAATATCGGAATGACACGAAATGTCGACGGCGGAAGCAAGCAGGCGAGCGAGCGATCCGAACGCGCGACGTAATCTATTCCTTTGATGCTGGAGTTTGCAAGCCGCACGCGGGCAATCAGTACATGTTTTGAAAACATATCCGTCAGCACCAGGCCAAAAAGCTTTGTTTTGGTGAAAACATAGGGTCCTTATGTTTCATTCTTATGCCACTACACAGCGGTGCTCTTCCGCATGTGACAAGCAGTCGGCGAAGTGCGATTGGACCCACAAAATTGAAAAAAATCGTTTTTCTTCTTTTCGGGCATTATACACGTTTTTCAACCGATTTTAGGCTTCAACGGACAAATAAAGCGACACTCTCAACATTTAAGATCTCTAATGACGAACTGGACATGACCTTAAATTGCGACGTGCCCATAAACATCCGAAAACGATTTTTTTCATAAAGTTCCTAAAACGATTTTTTTCAATTGATTGCGAAAATGCTTTTTCAGCAGAGGAAATAACAATGTATTTCAATGCATACAAGGCGAGCGCTTTGAATGGCCAGGAAGCACAAATATTTCGCGAAAAAAGAACAGTTGGCGCCGATTTTAAGCGGCATTCACATAATGTACGTGGGTGTCCTCCGTTCGACCCTGAAGCAGCAAACCTGCACTCAACGCCCTCGTTTGTTTCGTCGGTTTTAAAGATCTGACTGTGTTGGAAATTAAATTCACGACAAGTGCATGACTGGACATCACATAGCTGCTTTGTTCCCCGCTGCGTTGCTTTCGCACTCATTGCGGGGAACAAACGCATCCGCTTCAAGTGTGGTGCAAAACCAATAACAACTTAATAAAAACATCATGGAACACTGAAGACCTTTAAAGACTTTCTTAGAAGATCTCGCACATATTCGTTCCAGAGCATATTAATAATACGCCCAAGTCTAATAACCAGGGCTCCTACGCAATTTCGAATATATATATTTCCAGACCTAAACTTCTCCGAATAACATACATACCCAGGTCAAATACAGGCACTATAATAGTTAGCACGATGAAAGTAACAATGCCAGTCTTGAAGAAAATTTTATGAAAATGCATGTCAAAGATCAAGTCTGGAAAAATTGTTTTTTTTTCCACACTAACAGACCAAACAAAATTTTTCCAGACCGGAAAATGTACTTTTCCAGACTCCGTACCAACCCTGAATAACGTTGAGACAAGCGCTCAACGCGGAAAATTACACGGAAGTTGTTTCGTAAAAGTGGAGAACGAAACTAGCAACCCACGAACTTCCAGTGCTCAGCACTGATTACCTGTTTCTCGCCGTGCGTTCAGTCTCGTACCATAGTGATGACGTGGAGCGATGAACGTGCTCAGCCGAATACGAGTGCTCGGCGCATCTGCCTGGATGTCGTCATCGATAGGGTCTTCGTCGTATTGCTGCGATGAAGGAAGCAAATAAAACAACGATCCTCATTCAAAACCATTATCCTGATTGTTTCGGATCCTTACACAGGCAGGCCCATAGCCAGGTTTTAAAGTTTGAGGCAAAATACATTTTTAGGGGGGCAGGATTTTTGTTTTTATTATATGTGTAAAACAAAATTTTTTGAGCACAACACAATTTGGGGGGCACTGGCCCCAACTGCCCCCTTTGGTTACGGGCCTATACGCATGCGAAACACTTTATCATGGATGTGGCGCGAAGTCCAAATACGCAAACAATGTGAAACGAAAAACTAATTGCTGCAACGAATTCTGAAGGAAAGCGCGAAAAACATCGATGCGTGCGTCACTAACGAAGCAGCGTTCGACCGTTTCTCACGCAATTCTGCTTCCGCAAGGCGAGTCGCAAGATCTTCTTGGAGCGCCGCTGAAGCGACTCGGCCATTTCTGAAACGCTCAACTTCTTGGCGACTTTCTTGCGTCTCTGCCTCTCGCGGTCGTACCAGGCGAGTTCAAGGTCTCCCATGGCCGCGCGACGTCGCTCGTCGTTCCTGGACGAATAAGGTGTTGCGACGGTGACGACCAGTGGCAAGTCATGCGTAACGACAAAACTGAAGACATGGAATGAAATTCCATTCAGATTATCCAGTGGAGACGGATCATCAAAGGATGAAAACGATTATAACAGGCGCTATCTTGAGCTACAGGGTTATTGTGATTTTTTTTTCGCAGTTCAATTTCAGGTTAATACAAAACACGATCTGGCGATTGAAGATAAGAGTGAATTTCACCATTGCGGTGGTTTAAGCGCATTGCAGTGTTCTGTTGGCAGCGGCGCAGTGTTAAGACACGAGGGCAAGATCAACTCCTGCCTTCTCTTTCCCCAAGAAAAACAAGATCTTCCTTGCAAATCAACTCCCTACACGAGTTGACAGATTGCAGCTGAAATTACAAACGCTTCCCCGGTTTGTCTTGCCTGAGACTTGGAGTAATTGTTCTTGTACTGCTTGCAGTACAGGTGTCATGCAAGTTTGTTTACAAACGTTTCAAGCTGGTGATATGCTGATGGTTTTCCCCCACGCATGTGTATGGTTTTCCCCACACTGACGATATATATCAGGAGTGGCCAAACCTGCTCAATATATGAGCCGCATATCGTAAAACCCAAGTTACAAAGAGCCGCAACATAAAATATTAAAACCCTAATTTATTTGCAATCTAAGCTTCTGTGAAATCATATTACTTTTTGGAACGACTTGCACGACACGCTAGTTGCCACTTTACAATATTTCTACACTTTGCAATAGAAAAAGCAAACTTATAATTTTTCGGAGAGCTCAAAGAGCCGCATGCAAAGGTCCGAAGAGCCGCAGTTTGGCCACTCCTGATATATGTGCTTCGTCGTGACTTTGTCGCATCTCCACAAACCTATATTTGGAGATCAGACTTCCACATTTTTTTTTCAGTAGCGGAAAGTAGTTTAGCTCGTGTGGGCTCGACCGAAAATAAAAGGCATTTATATTATTGACATTAAAAGACGAGCGCTCGTTCAGAATCGCAAAACCGACAGCAATGAACCTGTAGAGGTCCACTCATTATTGACTGTTCGGCAAGTTAAGCATTTGCTAGTTCTGACAGTACATATAACCTTCTGACAGCCACAAAACGTCCTTCAGGCAGCGCAGCTGCACCACCAAGCAATGCCAGGTCACCTTTTCGTCACAGGGGAACTATTAGAAAGTAACACTGCCTTGATGCGCAGCCCCCGGCGTGATTTCATCCGCTCGCCAGGTGAACATTATCAACCAAAGCAAGCGTCATCAGCACAAAACCACGCAATTAAGCAAAAGATAACTCGCCTCAGTGTTGATTGCTCACATAAAGCTGAAAATGGATCGAGTGGCGATTTTCATTTTTAATACGTGAACACACAACGCGAATCGCTCTTTGTGTCATCGCTCCCAGGCCATTGCATCAGCACAAGCTTGTGCATAACGCATATAAATGTTACATCACAACCAACAATTAATTGAACATCATCGTTGTGCTTTCCCGTTTTGTGTGGCAAGGGCTTGGGGTAGCTTACAAAAACTTACTTCGAAAAACGAGTGGATTGCAGGAAATTATAGGTTGTTGCCCTTTTCATAGCACGTTCGTTCGCCTGTACTTCAGCCGTTTATTTCGTTTTCCCAATATTCCACGCCGTTGTGGACCCTTTCTTGGAAAGAAATTGCAGCCCAATTTTTTTTCCATTTCTTGGAAAAAACTACAGCCCAAAAATTTTTTTGGATTTTTTTTTGGACTTTCTATTTCTTGGAAAGAAATTGCAGCCCTAAAATTGTCGTCTTACCTGGCGCAGGCGGCAGACGGAAGAGGTACAAGCTGTCGACTGCACAGGGCGTTGAGCTCGGCTTGAGACGCCAGTTGGCTTCTCGGGGCGTTGCTGTGCATCTGTCGCACACCTGCAACTTCCCCTTCCCGTCTTAAAGCCAAAGGAGCGTTCCGAGCCGGCGATGCTGATGTAGACGGCTCGCCATTTCCACTCTCTGCAACACGAAACCAGATTTCAAGGCGTCCTAAACGGCGACGCCCACGCAAGTACAAGCGGCACGACACGTAAGAACTGCAGGGTTTGGGAAAATACACTTATACGTCTATTGGTGAACTGGGCACACGGTGGTGAGTGAACGCATGGCATTCGGCGAAAGCTAGTACCGATGTAGACCAGCTAGCGAAAGTAGGGCAAGTAAGTCATTACGTACTTTTGGTTATTACTTGATTAAGTAATTTTTCCATTACTTGATATTTCAAGTAATTTGCTTTTAGAAAAGTTAAGATTTTAAAAGCCACGTACGTCTGTTGCTGTAAACCCAACATTATACATGACATGCATCATCGTACACAAAAATAAGCCATTGAGGCAAATTGGTTGTTTGCCTGTGCAGAGCACTTTGTGAGTCACAATTGTTTATTGTCATCGTGATTACGCTTTGGAGCTAGAAACTGACTTCATTAAATTGAATCGCGACCAACAGGTGCGAATTTTGCCTGAACCGCCCATTGTGTGATTTAAAAATTGCAATTATTTTATGTGCTTGATTGTTTTTAAGCCTAAATGTCGATTTACAAGTTACTTAATTTGTCTTATTACTTAAACAATAAATTTTAGTTACTTGAACCCAGCCCTAAGCCAAAGGGTCTTCAAGTTTTTTTTTAACCGTTCTAATACATTTAATTCAATTCAAGGAACTTGTCTTATAAAACAACGAGCACAAAGCAGACCTAACCACAAACGAAACTTATCGCGGCTGGACAACTCATCCACACAATACCTCCTCGCAACCGGATGATTGCTTCGTCAATCCTGGACGGGGTGCGCTGCCTGAGCACAGGCCTCGACTGAGAAACCGTCTGCGGAGCAGCATCATCCGTCGGTTGTTGTTGTTGTTGGCTGCTGCCCTCTTGGTCGGGCGCAACTGCAAACAGCATTAGCGACATTATCAGAATAGAAACCAGAAGAATCACTTAAAACTTTTGGTGCCATTATGGCCCGCGAAACAAGGTTCAATTAGTTCACAACGTAAGCTTGGCATTTTTGGGATTTGGCATAAGTTAATCAGTGAACCGTACATAAATTAGTAGTTCTACCCAATATTTCAACGTCGGTCACATAATTCCTAATAGTTTGGGAAAGTAAGCTCAGTAAAAAAGAATTCAGAGGCTTGTTCAAAACACTTTGAAAAGTGTAGTAGTGTAAGGTATGATGAGTCGATTCCGAAACTGACCGCGCATTGCATGAAACACACGGATGACTTTTCAGGGTTCGTCACTTGTTTACTTTCAAACAAAGTCGTTTACTCCAACACACATCTTGTTTTTATTCCTTTATCAGGATCAAGTTGAAAGCTTGACAAATTAATTGCAAACACTATTGGGAGTGAAAGAGAATTTCGACATAGAAATCAAACAAAAGTGAACGCCGTCTAAAATGAACTCCACCGCTAGCACAATCATTCCATGATGGAAGGATCATGAGAGCCATGGTACATGAAGTTGCACATTTACGACAAGCGTTCAAGATGGGCTGCATCATCTCAGTTCGTGCAGCATTTTTTGGTTTTGTCTCAGTTCGGGCAGCATGTTTTGGTTTATCTCAGTTCGTCAACATCTAATAGTTTATAAATATTTTTTGTCACTGCCGCTTGTCAGGTTGACGTACCCATTCGACACAGGCCACCGCACCGTATAACAAAGACGTAGCACATCAGGGTGGGGAACTTGACCTTTTGCGGCCAAATTGTGAAAATCTGGCCATTTTCAGAAGTGGTTTGCCCGCCAATATTTTGTTTGGCCTTTTGTGAGTTTATTTGAAAATTTGGCCGAATTTTGACCTAATTTGCATGTGGCACCACATTCCTGAATTTAACATTCGAAATGTCTCCACGTGCATTCTCACAACTCACCGAGTACGTTTCCCTTCGTAACAGTAGAAATTACCCATGGTTTAACACAGAGCGGTCCCCAAACGTTTTGGGTACTGGGCCAAATTGGCGATCTTTTCAGAGACAGCGGACCGGAGTATTTGTGTATTGTAAAAACATGCATAGCTGAAGTCACGTTTGTAGGATATATTGCCATTTTTTCTTAGCTCGGTAACATGACTGCAATGTGACTTGTGAAACTGCTGCTTTTGTTGCATAATCGTAGTAATACTTGGTTCCATCTTTGACGCTACAATATGGAGAGTATCGTGTAAATGCATCTGAGATTCTGTTTCGACACTTGGATTTACAGTATTTCATATTAGAAAAGAATTGTTCGCAAAGATCAGCATTTCCATATGCCTCACCAATCACTATGGCTACATCAAATACTGGTACCCAACAAATCGCTTACCAATGAGTACCCAGTGCTCTTGTCGAACACTTAACATTACATTTTACATTAAAACGATTACGCTTCAAACCCCAAATGCCTACTACAATTTACAAATTTTGAAGCACTTGCTGTATGCAAGCTAATGTAGTCCGCAGCAGCTGTGCCCAACCCGCGGACCGCATTTGACTCAACTGAAGGTTTTGTGCGGCCCACTTTAGGTTTTCGATGTAGTAAAATATCGTATATTCTGACAACCTCTCCTTGCTTTAATAATCTTGAATTTGACGTTTTTGATGCAGGTGGTCTTCAGTGCCACTTTATCACGTCTGTTGCCATTGCAGTTAGGATTCGAACGCTTTCAGTGCATTAGAACGATTAGGTTAAGCTGAATTTAGTTTGCTAAAATCAAAGGAAAACATTTAATGTGCGGCCCTCATTAGTATGTCATTCAATGTGCGGCTCTGATTAAGATAGTGACAAAAATTTTGGCTCAGTAAGCCACTTGGGTTGGACATAGCTGGTCTACAGCAATGTAGGCGCCAACACGTGTACAATGTTAGGGTGCTGCTGCGCAGTAACATCCAACGGAAAAAGCAGCTGCGTCAACTTTGTCTGTGAAGTATAACATCAAAAACAAATGGCCTAGGTCAGCGTTTCCCAAACGCTTTGAGTACGAACCAAACATGTGTTGGGTGAACATCTTGCGACCCAAGTCTCAAACAGCTTATGTTAACATGAAAAATATAGCAATTCCACGGATCGTTGTTGGCAGTAGTTAAGTTGCAAAGTTTGTTTTAAATGTCAGCAATCCACTTTTTTCTCAAGCACCTACGCTACAGACCGATTGAGACAAACAAACAGTGATAAAGTTTATTTCACACATTGCAAGTAAACTCCAAAACTTTTGTGGTTGAGCTTTCGGTTAACCTGACATGTATGATTATTCATTAGCGATTAGACCTCCATGTAATTTATCATACAATAAATTTAACAACGCGAATTTTTTAAAACATTAAACATTCTAGGAAAGCTCGCGGGCCGGACTTTGGGGATCGCTGGTTTAACGGACCAAACTCAAAAAACGGAAATAGTTAACGACGCATAACGATCACTGTTATGTAAGCAAGTGGTCTCGAACTTCTCCTCTGCAGTTTATTTCCTGAACGCACTAGCTGAAGCGCACGCTGGTTAGTTGAGCAATATGGTAAGTTGATGGTGGGTTGTTCGGCGCTGTTTTGTTGACTTTGCTGTTTACATAATCAATTTTCATATTTGTTGACCACGCCAGTCGATGCAAATTTACAGTATGAATCATATACAAAAAGATTGGCTAGAAGCTTAACGACTAGTTTAACGGCTTACGGCTTAACGACCATGAAGTGACGGAATACGCTAGCAGCCTGAATTGGATTTATAAATGAAAATCTGGTCATTCAGGCAATATTAACTTGATAAATTATGTTAACGAAAATATTTATTTATTAAAATAAACATGAACCACGTTTGACCTGCACGAAGCTTTGACCGTTCATGAGGGTTCGCCTAACCATCAAGCTGATGAAGTATCTACCAACCTTGTAGCAGTGCAGCACATTGAGTAAATTAACACAGAAACAGGAGTGCAGTTGTTCAGTTTATTTATAAGTAAGACAGAACGTACTCATGTGCTTGGATCTATGTGTTCCGCGACTTCACGTGGTCTTTGTGCCGACCACTGCACCATGCATGGTGACGTTTGTGGCGTCACAATGCTTCTCTGCGAGGTACATTTTATTCGGCTGACCGCTAAAAGGAAGTATGTATTTGTTGGTTTGAGGCTGTTGACTGTCTGTTAGTGCGTGTCCCTTCCCATAAACGACATTTCTATTCGAACCCTGGCAACACAGTCTGCGCCTTGGAAAATTTGGAAGCAGTCCTAGTGGGAGTTACAAGTTGGATGTAAGATTTTGCACCTGGATGTAGACCTTTCAGTAAACTGATGTTCCCGCTCCGCCAGTAATCGAAGCGCTGGCGACACGGGGGGGGTAAGAACGGCAGAGGAAATACAAGTCAAAACATCTGCCTTGTTTTTTTCTGTAAGTTGATTTCCGTAATTGTCTTTGAGCAAATATAAATGTTTACAAAACTTCAGTCAGCGTTCCGGCAGTTTTGTGTTTACCACCACTGCAGAGAGCTGGAGTTCGGAAGAAGAGGAACGTTTTTTGTAAATGGAAATTCCTGCAATTGGTTGTTCAGCTGATAACGTCAAGAAACGGAAAAAAGTTTTTCACACGGGAAAAGTTACTCTATCCTTTCAAAGTGACAATCATCCGTGTTAAATCCTGCAAATGGAGTCATACCGTTGTCGACCATTTCCACAATTGGCAGGAGAGCGCTCGTCGTGCTGTCCTCTCTTCCAGGCACAAGGCGCTGCAGGTCCGGGGGGTGAGGGTTCCCGTCGACGTCTACCAGAAACGGCGGCGGCATTCTGTGGGGGGCCTGCTGGGTCTGCTCGTCCAGCACAGCGCCGAACGAGTCGTGAATCAGCGGTCGATAATCCGTGTGGAAAAACTGCTCCTCCGGGACCTGCAACGAAACCGCAGTGCCGGCGACGTTTGAAAAATCGCAACAAACGCTGATGAAGAAGAAACAAGGCACCGACGCAACGCTGACCTTGGTGTACGCGCCACCGTCGCCGTAGCTGAATATGATGATATGGCCGTGCGAGTCCGTGCAAGCGATGTGATCGCCGCTCGGGGAGAACTTCGCATCGAACACAGCTCCGTGCCCCTGTCCTTCCAACTGCAATGAACAAATTCCTCGCGATGCACCAACACACATATGAATAGCAAGCTGGAGAATGATTTCCACACAAAGTAGGAATGCTTACGCTTCTGTTATACGAGCTTTCCGCGGCGGGAAGACGCTTAAAACACAGCGCGCTGCATTTGACTCCTGAATTCTTGCAACAAAGCCGCTTCATAGTTCAAAGGTTGCAGCAACACTAACTACCGGCGAAGTGCGCCAGCAGCTGTGGGAGTTCGTCCGACATGAAGCCGAAGTTGCAGGTCGACTGAGCGCATCAGCCTGACGTCACACCCAGGCGCGTAGCCACGGGGACATTCGGAGGCAGTGCCTCCCTAAAAATGTATTTCGAAAACAAATTCATATTTAAACATACGAAACAAAAATCTTTCCCCCCTGAAATGTCTTTTGTCGCCCCTAACCTTCAAACCTGGCTACGGGCCTGGTTACACCTAAGTGCAGCACTTAGTGGAGAATACAGCAGCGACTCACGTGGTTGTAGTACTTCATGACTTGTTCGCGAGTCTGAAGATCCCACAGAATAATGTTACCGTCGTGGCCAGCACTCAGCAAGATCCTGGGATCAGTCGGATGGCCTTCTAAGCAGTACGCTTCATCGGTATGGCCCTGAAAATGACCGAAACAAGTCATTTACGCGAAGAAGAGCAGAGGAGGCAGTCCCTCAAAAGACACAAAAACGATACACAAGTCGGGCTGCTTTTCCGTATGTCAAAGCACAGTTCGAGTGTGTACTACCGCAGCAAATGTGGTTTGCAAACTTGCTTGAGAAGCTAAAAAGAGCCGGCACGCCTCATATCAGCTGGAATTAAGTGTCGATTGTCAGAGTCATGGTTTTAATTTCAAGCCACAGTGACGGCTGAAAACGACCATAGTTGATGCGATGCACCGGAAAGTTCCACAGATCATTAGTACGATACACACCTTTAAGATGCACATCAGTTTTCCATCAGAAGCACGCCATACTTTGATGCTAAAATCGGTAAGCGAAGTGAAAGCGTAGTTATCGACACAATCCCAAGCCACCATGACAACTTTAAGTTTGTCTGATGAGTTGTGGGTTGAAGACAAAGGACGTGGAGTCTGCCCAAAAGAATATAACAAGCGTCAGATATCTGTAATCAATCACATGAAACAAGTGCGATGTTAAAACGCTTTACAGCCAGGCAGGGCGTAACGAGGGAGGCAAGGAGGCCACGATTCCCCGGGCGCCGAAATTTCCCAACAGTGTCACCAGTGCTTTCTTCAATACAGTACATTTGCTTCCGAAAGACCTCAAATTCGAACATGGGGGCGCCAAACTTGCTTCTTGCCCCGGGCGCCATCTAACCTTGTTACGCCCCTCAGCCAGGAGCTACCGAGGTGAGATGGCATCCGGGACAAGAAGCAAGTTTAGCACCCCCATGTTCGAATTTGAGGTCTTTAGGAAGCAAATGTACTGTATTGAAGGAAGCACTTGCGACATTGTTGGGACTTTTCGGCGCCTGGGGTATAGTTCCCCCCTGCCCTCCGCCTCGTTATGTTCCTGTTCACAGCAAAATAGTATAAAACTATGCAGATGTCGCTCGCTGGCAAAAAGCGAAACCGAAAATATTTAAGACGTCTTTTTCAGGGCGTAAGCGCACAACTTACCTCCAGCGTTTCTGACACGTTGAGAGCAATAGAAGACCATTCACTTTTTTCAAACTTCCAAATGCAGGCAGTGCCGTCGCACGATCCGCTGGCAAACCTGCATCCTTCGTGAGCGAACCAAATGCTGTCGACTTTGTCCTGCGACGCAAAGCGCGCGCGATTGAATCACAAGCGCATCGGACGAAATTCGGCAAAAGCAACAAAGAAAACCGGAATAAAAATCGCTAACCGAGTGCTGAGTGAGCTCGACCACTTTCACCACGGAAACTGCCTCAGGTAACAGGTGATAAACGTAAATGATCGCGTCGGAGCCGCCAACCACGGCAAATCTTCCACCACTGCTCCATGAAGTGCACAGCATCGACACACCAGGACGACTACGTTCTTGAAACTTGATTGGTTGGTCCGAAAACACCTGCAAAAGATAGACGAGCTCACAACCAAGCATTTCACTGGCAAAGCGACAGGGAACTGTTTTTGAACCAATCAAAATATTATTTTTTTCGGTCATTTTCCGGTCATAGACCGAAACGTTTTTGAAATGACCGAAAAAGATTAAGTCATTTTGGTCAGAATGTTTCAAAATACATGGTAAAAACACTTTTGTGGCGAGTTTTAATACAACTGAGACGAACGACCGATATGTTTCAGTGACCAAAAACACGCAGAATCAAATAACTGTTATATAATAAAGGCAAAAACAGACGTGGACGGATCACTCACAGAAGCAAACACGGGAATCTGCAAGAGTCGAAAATTTTAAGTAACACAAGCACTTACTTTTGCCTTCACAGACCACCTCCAGAAGCAGACATTGCCATCTCTGCCAGTTGACAACAGGTATCCAATGTCACCATCAACTACAGGACTGAACTGTGCAAGCAAGTGAACATAACGAAATACTGCAAATGATCAACTGGCTGTTAATACAAGACTTGAAGCCGCTTATTTACTAGGCAGATGCCTAAAATGTTGTCCACAGGTAGATGATGATATGTTAGGGTTATCTGATCAGCAATATCACAAGTAAGTTTTCTGTAGGTATGTAAAAATTATTTTGAGATACTGTTTTTTTACACACCCAGATGCCTAAGCGCTATCCATGCTGGTTGGAGTACAACGATTTGAAACTAACAAAAACTGATCCAGCACAGTCACACCACTGAAGAATAATATTCTTACGTGCTGATGTATATTAAATACTCGGCTGAAATCTGTATGCGGGGTAAAACGTCTGAAAGAAAATCCCACAAAAAATTACGATATGAAAAGATGCATTGGGTAAAGCCATTTTCCCACACCTACCTCCACTGCAGTAATGGTTCCGGAATGACCTTGCAGAACAGCAACGGGGGCAGCACTTTGCAAATCCCACACTCGTATTACCTGAACACGACGAAAGCTTTGCTTTATACGGTAAATAAATGCAACCGTTTTCTCTACAATTGCCAACGGGAATCATCACGCCGGCTTACCTTGTTGCAACTTCCTGAAGCCAGCAGCGCATTATCGTAGGAAACATCAATGTCGCAAATTTCTGCCTGATGACCACGAAAGCTGAACAACAGTCTTCCAGTTCGCGCACACCAGCATTTTATCAGACAGTCGTCAGAACCCTGAACAACACAAAACATTTTACGTCTTTTGCAACAATGCTCACCTTTGCACAACGCACGACACAGCATTTGCGGTTGCAATGCTTTGTCAGCAAAACAAGCATACGAACCGTGAGGATCTTCGAGCCAGTTCGGTCGAATAGAACGCAGTACACAGATGACAAGTGACCCAAACACTGCAAGCTCATTTTCATTCTGCCATAAAGGCAAGAAACAGGCGATGCCAAGTAAGGATTGGTTTTCTGCCCGAGTTCTCGACTTCTTAGATGATAAACTGAAACGGAAAAGAAACACTCCAATCTTCATGTCACTTGTAGCAAGATTGTTTTGACGAAATATAAAAACTCACCACGATTTGCAGATGTTAAATTGTGCGGTGGGCAGATAGAATGGCCGTTTACTAAAGCAGAAAAACGTTTTGAACTCCATTTGGTTTCTCCAACACTTTCAGCAGTTCTTAACAAAGAATACCTTCCTGTTCTTAAAAGGGAAGGATGCTCAAACAAAGGTTGAGGGGCAATTTGTTGCAACAGGGGAATAAGGTTTTCACACAGCCGCTGCAAATGACTTCCATCCACATTCAAATGCTTTTCAACCTGAAATTCAAGACGCACATGCTAAAAGTAAAGCAAAGTGCCTTGTCATCTGCGAAAGATAATTCAACCCACACTACAAATAGTGAAATTTCACAAAGTAAGCATTTTTTATGCCATGCACCAATTCAGTTGTGTCGTTGCTACAATAAAAAATACAAGTCTTTTGCAACATTTGAAAATCATATTAACACATTAGCACCATGCAGCCATTGATAAATCAAGAGTGGTCAAAACACAACAGCCAATATTGAGCCAACTAAAATTATAGGGGCGATCTAGTGCAAATTAACAAGCACCTAGCTTTGCATGGGTTTGCCAGACAAGGAAGAGCAACGAAAAAGCTGGTAGAGAAATAACTTCACCAAGCTCACCTAAAACCTTCATTGCATGCAGCTTCTCTTTACAATCTACTGTGACATTAGAAGTACACAATAACATAATTGCCCATATGACATGACTTTCCAAACTCTACAAATAGAAATTTGAAGATATGGCACACTTGCCCTCTATGCCCACAAACTTGTATTTCATCCTATGCTTAATCCAGCCTTTACCACAAGATGCTCTAGTTTTCTTTCATAAATGAGGTGAACGTCTCTGTTACACAACCCAGCAGGTCTTGTAGAATTGAAGGCAGTACAGCTACTTTCCACACAGGGATGCCGGAATGGGATGCATGTTGGGGGAACTGACCCCCTGCTCTTTGAAGGGGGGGAAACAGGGGCACAGGTGCCCTTTCATAACAGCATCATAGGTAATTTCAGGGACACCGGAGAGTGGTGAAATGACAGGGATATTTCCCCCTCCCCTTCTACACGGGGGGAAGCAGGGGCTGACGTACTTTTCCATAACAGAATCATAGGTAATTTCATGGTTTATAAAGTTTGACTTGAAACAAATTTATTGCAGCTATTTGCGCACCCACGAAAATCATAATGGTTTTCTATAATTTCTGCTATTATTTTTGAGGTCAACGTTGTTGCTGGGCAAAAACAAGCATATTGGTAATGATTTGTTTGTTTTTTACAAGCTTCCATTGCCATCAACTCTTACTGCCCACCTTCCCTCCTGGTGTTCCGGCATCCCTGTTTCCACAACCTGCGGTACCCTTTCTAGCCTGTGACATTTGTGTTCACAGAAACCAGTCAATACCAGTCAGTTGAAAAATCAAACTTTCAGAGCTTTTTCACAAATATATTGTAAAGTCAATGACAATGTGTTGCATTTAGAATTAATTAACTCTAAACTTGGTAGTTGTGCATGACAAACTTTGAAATAGCTTTAGAGGAAAACAGTGATCTCGCTCAATTTGCCGTAATTAATATACTGACTCATGTATCTTCCACAAATCAAACATTCAGGATTTTTTCACAGAAAGTAATAAACACTCAAAAAAGCATTTCCCCTACACAAAAGCTTGTGCCACATTTTCAACCTACAGCCACCACATACAAACAAATAGGAGACTGCAATAAGTTCATACAAATTAGTAAATTGACCAGAAACTATTAATATTAGGGGATTAATTAATTTATTATAGATTTTTTGGCCATAAATTGCCAAACACTAATGCTAGATGGCCAATCAAGGGCTCTGAAGATGCAGATTTTCATCTAGTATATTTTAAAAGGAAAAGAACAAGTAAATTGCTCCTTTTTTACGCCTTTTTTCTCAGGCGCTGATGGCAGGATCCAAAAATCTCTTGACCTCCCCCAGTTTTCACACCACACCACAAATAGTCATAACCCAAAACTTCCCAATTTCTTTTAATGGAAGCTAGAAAATTTCCAGATCTTTAGAGCAGCGTTTCTTAACCTTTTTCTACCTCAGCACCCCTTTTGGTCACGCCTAAACAGTCCAGCACCCTCTACCATTGGCTAACACCTGGTTACAATACGGATAAAATAAACAAACGTATTCCTTTTATCTTTTTCCGCCACATATGTGACCGTCCCAGCACCCCAGGTTAAGAAACCCTGCTTTAGAGGGTTTGAATAGGTCTCTAGGCTGTATTGGTTGGCAAGTATGGCCAAACATGAGCCAAAGCACTTCTTAGTTCTGATCAAAATGGTATGAAAAAGTGAAAATTAATTTACGGACTCCTGGTTTTGTTGATTACTTTGTTCTTTGACACAATGTGCAGAGTAAGCTTGTTTTTGAATTTTTTTGTAACTTTTTTCATAGGAAATCAATTTCGCATTTACACATTGTACATCCTCAGTCATACAATCTTATTCAAATAGAATTTGAGGATGCATGGTGTTACATAAAATCAATCTCCTAACAAAAAAATTTTGCTGATGGATTTAAACCCTTCACCTTTGTGGAAACCAGCTTAATGTTTAGATTTTGCTTCATTCTGCGAAATATGAATGCTTGTCAACATGATAATAATAAATGTTTTGATCACAACTTAATAAGTTACTGAAAAGGTGTTTAGTGCACAGTTATTTCTATTGCATGTAAGTGTTTAAGTAAGACAATTGTGAACACTTTGAGTATCAGCCGACATATATATATGCACAAGGAAAATCCACCACGGTTACCTGTTGATGCATATATGTTCCGAACGAAAAACTTCATTTTTTGGCCTTGGGCGCCAAGCCAAAAAGCCACTATTTTGGCACAAGGTTTAGAGCCCTTGATCAGCTTTCTAGCTTATCTGGAGGCAAAATCATGGCCCAAAAAACAAAAATTGGATAAAAATTAAAATCCCACAAAAGGTAACCTTGGTCATTTTTGGCTGAAGGCCATAACTCACCAGCCGATTAAGCTAGATAGCTGTTCAAACTCCCTAAAGACTTGGAAAGTCTTGTAGCTGAGAACTAAAAAAATTTTTAAGTTTTTGGTGTTTTGTTGCTGACATCATGATTGGGGTAAGCTTTGCATTTTTTGATGTCATCGGTTAATCCAATGAGCTGATTTTGTGGCTCAACGCTTTATTGGATTCTAGGCTATAATACGAGTCTTTAGAGCCCTTGATCGACTTTCTAGCGGTTTTTGGGCAAAACTTATGGCCAAAAAATTCCAAATATTTCAGGAATTCCCTAGGGGAATAGCAGGGATTTCCCTAATTAATTTGTGGTATTTTGGCCATAATTTTAGAACCAGAAATGCTAGAAAGTCCATCAAACCCTCTAACGAGTCATATTATTGCCTAGTTTCCAATAAAAGTCCAGTCAAAAAATGGCTCTTGGCATTGGTATCCAGGGCCCGATTGATGTCATCCTAATGTAAACAAATATGTATAAACATACTCCCATCATGTAAACATCAACAAAAACAAGACATCCAAACTTAAATTTTTTTTGTTTCAAGTACAAGACTTTTCGAGTCTTGGGAGTTTTAATAGCTCTCTAGCTCAATCGGCTGGTGAGTTATGGCTTTTAGCCAAAATGTCCATGGTTGCATTTTGTGGGATTAGAATTTTCACCCAATTTCTAGTTTTTGAACCATAATTTTGGCTCCAGATATGCTAGAATGCCAATCATGCACTCTAAAGACTGGGATGGTAGCCTAGTTTCCAAAAGAAAAAAATGAGCCAAAAAATGGCTTGTTGGGTTGGTGCCCAAGGCCAGGTAAAACTTGGGCAAAATGGCAAAAACATGCCCCTATTGTGACATCACCCACAAAAAAAAACAAACCCCAAAACAAAAATTTTTTCAATCTGAACTAGGAGACTTGCTGAATCTGTAGAGGGTTTGAACAGTTCTCTAGCTCAATTGGCTGGCAAGAAATGGTGTTGCAAAGCTTTGCCAAAACAGTGGCACTCGCAGGACTTAAAAGGTAAACCACCCAGTACTGGTGGATATTGCTGCAGGGAATCCACCCAGTAGTGAAAGTGTTAATAAATCAAAAGAAGCCTGTCAATGACAATAGGTAACATTTAAGACTGGAAACCATTATGGTTATATTGTTACCATATAACACAAATGAATCAAACTTTTATTGCATTGCTTTCAGCTATTTATTCAAATCATTGTCTGGTGCAGTTTACTGGAAAACTATTCACCAAGTAAAAGTTGGACAAAAATGCAGTGTTTCATACATGTTTTCATGAAATTTTTTCATACAAATACAATTTTTCATACAGCACCCTACACAGTATACCATATACTCTAACAGAGTTGAGCATTTCTGCACATGTAAAATTTTCCACAAGATTTTCCTGCAATGCAACAACTTAGCCAAGATAAGTCACGTCTTTCACACAACTCTGAAAGTGGCACACAGGTGGAAATAATTTATTGATGTCACATACCAAATTTTGACAAATCCTGCATGAGTAGTAGTAGTTGATAATGTATTTACATTTCCAAATTAAACAGTCAGCACTGGGACACCCAAAAACAGAATAGTTATTGTGTCAGGTTTCCCTGGAGGAACTGCCACTAAATCACATCATGTTGAGTGAAATAAGTCCAACAAATGGGCAGTCAAGGATATAAATTGCTTAAGTTGACTACACTGTTTGAAGAACTTGCTAGTAACACAAGGTAAAGACACAATTATTTAAATGTTAATATGGACTAGAATGGTCCAAAGTCATTTCCCACTGATGATTAACATAAAACAAATTGTTACAAGCTGCATGGTGCTAACAACAACATCGAATTAGAATGGATACAATAGACAAACAACAGCAACAATGTCAGAGCTGGCATTTGGATCACTATGGAGAATTAGAATACCATTCACTGAGCGCTGAACAACATTTATGAAACATCATTTATAGTAACCCAACAGTTTACAAGATTTTTAAATCACGCAAGATTTGACAAAAAAAGTAATTTAAATGATCACTACAGTCTTTGACAAGAATGCTCCCATATTATTGTTGAAAAATCAGGGATGGCAAAATGTTTGCCAAAAAACAAACAAAACTTTTCTCTTAAAAAGATTTTAATCCATAAAAATCAGCCCATTTTATAATGAAAGCTTGCAATGTTCATTTAAAATTTGCATTTAACATCAATGTGAAGGTGAATTATTCTGTCAATTTCTCAAACTCTTTAAATAAAGCTATGGGAGTTCAACAGAAAACACATTCATTAATTTGGTTATTTGATCTTTGGTTAAACAAAGCACAACCATTTTGAATGCCCTACCCTGAAATTAAGGACCACTGTGGCTCGAAAACACTATAACAGTTTTCATCATAAAGAATCATAAATGTATGATCGACTGAATTCCAAACAGTAGAATCTGAACATGCTTAGAAGCGCTTGTACTTCCCATAAAGCAGTGGTTAAGATAGAATCTTTGTTCTAGCAAAACAAAACAACTGCACAGATACAACACAAGGTAATAAGAAAGGTTGTTGTGGGCAGCAATATGATATCACTGCAATCAATGCCGTAACAAAGACCAACACATTCAAGTTTGGAAGCAGTGAGTGTAGGAATAAGATACGCACTTGGGCACATCAGGGTCAATATGATGTATTACGAATGTCAAGTTGTGTACGCTGTTAAAACTTCATGAAAAGGTATTACGGTATCTTGTGCCTAATCATCGCCGTTTACTTGTCCACATGATCTGCCTGAGAGAATCGAGCAAACCGTGACCACGAGCGCGTTTCAAACGTTCAACAAAAAACGAGTAGCAATTGGCTGTAAATCGACACGCGCTGCTGCGAGCGAAGCGCACCACAGCTCGCAGCGAAACCTGACGTCACAATCAACAAACACTCTAGGGAAAAAAAGCATTGCGCTGCCACGCACTTTTCGGTCCGACATACGCGACCAGCGCAAGATCGCTTTGGCGTTTCATGCTCTACAGCGGGACGCGTAAACATTAAAGATCCCTCCTCCAGCACTTTTGCCGGTTAGCATTTTACAAAAAGTTATCGGGTGACCCATATACACAACATTATCAGTCGTCAAATCTTAACGGAAACGAAGCTACGTACAAAACGTGGAATTACCCATTCGTCGTAAGTACGCTTATGTTTTCCTCCTCTCCAATCGTATCTCTCAGGAATCATCTGAATCACAAAAAAGTCGTGACAGTATGATACGCTAAAGTTTAGATCCACCTGCTGACAAAATTATGATAGCTGTTTTCAAAACCAGGAAAACAATAAAAAGTGTAATGAAACAGATTTCATATACTATAAATGAATGACTCTTTTATCATTCCTACTCACGCTGGAGGACACCATCTCCTCTTGTAACACCTGCCAAACAACATTGCATGTTTACTATCTGATTCTAAGAACTAACTCATTCATTGACCAACATTCCCAAATTTACACATGCCTACCGTTGCGGTGCGATGGAAGTTCTTATGACGTAAACATCTTTCCATCAAGAAACACAGATCTGCGAAGACCGAGAAGTTATTATTCTTTCTGACGTTCCTCTTGCGACTACAACTTAGGCTACGTAACAGCACTGTTACCTGCATTTTGGAATATACCTGTTGTTTGGTCGAACGTTACTGTTCCTGATGTCGACATTGCCCTTGACCGTCACACTGGTGCTTCCCAAACGAGAAATACCTTAGGAATCTAACCTCCTCATCCCGTGTTCACTTCACGAGCCTTTCCTTTCTAAGCGACAGGCAGTATAGCACCCAGACCCGATTTCGCAGTGGCTGTTATGTGAACACTGTATTTAGTACCAAACGTCATGCTCTTTTCAAAAAATAATCTAAGAAACTATATTTTTCGGAATGCTATTGCTGTAACATGGAATAATAAGCTAGTTTTTGCAAAATTTATTCGAATAAAACACTGTCACAGCAAGCTACTCAAGGTTAGTTCTAATATTCATCCGCGATGATCGCCTTTGCCAGAAAACGTCCGGTTGTCTCGGGAAATCCCCAGTGATGAAACAACGTTCGTTTTCAAGGATGCGTATGTGGCAATCAACGCAATGCGACGAACCATTGTGTGTCAATTGAATGTTGAAGATGGCACGTGTATGATGCAATGCGATAGCAGTTTTCATTAAAACCATTTCTTGGCGGTATTGTTGGACTATCTACATATTTCAGGGCTGAATTTTAGGTCAAATCAGTGTAAATTTCAACTGATATTTTATCGTAGAAGCTGGTGGTAGGGAATTACAGTAGAACACGACGATCTCTCTCTGAGTCACATTGACGTACAACTACAGTACATGTAGTTGTACTGCAGGTTTCACGCATAAACATACCTGTAGTAGTGTAGGCCTAGGTTTCTTCACTGAATTGTATGAAAAGGTGAATAATCTGGTTGATGCTTACGTAACGTATAATAAGTCACGTAAAGTCAATTGAAGAGGTCATGACTTGGACAGTCAGTGTATAAAAAGATAACCTTACTGGGTATAAGCAGACTTGTCAATCCTGAGCCAATGCTTCACATTTTTGCACAATGTTTTTTATGCTGGTGATTACTGTATGTTATTATGTTTCAAGACTTAAAGTGCATGTAAAGAACTCAATAGCGTGGGTTGATGAGCCTATATCTTTTGTTGTTCACATTTTTGCAGCCAAAAGCAAGCTACTGTTTTAGTGTATTACCAGTGGTTGATTGCTACTACACTAGCTTAGTTTATGACAATATTTTGCATATAATGGATTTTATGCATCTACTGCAGTCAAAAACTATTTCTAACAGCATTTATTGAAGTCAGTGTGAGCTGGGACTTACAAAGCAATTGTTGTGTCATCATTTGATCGGTGCATCATGGCTTTAATAAGAACAGATGGCAGCCTTGAACCAAGCTGGCTGGGAAAATCCTGCTGCAAGCTACTGCGTTTGGGCCCAATTCCACAGCACATAGCATTCATTATGGATGGAAATAGAAGATTTGCTGCCAAAAAACATGTTGAAAGAATTGAAGGTCATTCACATGGATTTGAAAAACTTGCTGAGGTGCTGTTTGTTGAATCCACATGCTTAGTAATTTTCTATATTTACTGGTCAATTGTGTTGATTATGTGCAACCTTAATCAAAGCACGCTACAGACCCAATCATTTCCATTATCCTATTTTTGTGTGTTTTATGATGTTTCAATGTTTTTATAATGTGGGTAATCTAAGATTGTTAAGTTTGTTTTGAAACAACCAGTGTTTCCTGCCCATCACTCTTCAGTGAATAGCCATTGCCTTCCGAATGTCTGTGTTTTCTGTGAGCTTTATTGTCTTCAGTAGTTTTTTTTTATGCTTTCTGTAAAGCCTCTGTGGAGTATTGTTTTGCTCCCCTTTCAGCCATCCTGACTAAACCCATTTTGTTTATTTTTGATGTACCCAACACTACTATATTACTGTTTACTGTTAAACCTTTTTGTAATCTGTCTTTACCTCTGTCTGTTCAATTGCATTTGGGGGTGCTATGTGCCTGGTGGAACACACACAATGGCGGTATTGCATCATGATCTGCATAATTCTACTGTGTTCTTTCATGCTTGTGTTTTTTTCAATAACAAATTTGTCTAACAGAAAAAAAAGTATAGAAAATAGATATTTCTGTTCAGAAAAAGGCTAGAAGGTTAGCCCTGGACTGCTAGTTAATGTTCTTGATCAAAATTATGCACAGTAGATGGATCTCATATTAAGTTTGTAAACATAAAAAACAAATATGAAACCACAATTTTTTGTGAAGATATAGTACAATTACCCATAGACCATAAAAGAGCACCACCAGGCGCATAGCACCATCAATGAGGTTCCACCAGGCACATAGATCCAGCAAATGAGGTTGAATAGGCAGAGGTAAACACAGATTATAAAAAGGTTTAACAGTAATTCAGTATGTGTTGGATACATGTTTTCGATTGCATTCAAATCTTTTTTGCTAAGACATTTCAGTCATTTGTCCCGAAATAGCATAAAAAACACACTGTAGCAATATTCACTAGCCTCCTTTTTTGAAAATTATGACTGAATTGACTTAATCATTTTTGGTCATTTCAAAAAATATGTGGTCTGTGACTGAAAAAAAAAAGATTCAAATGTAAAATGTTTGACCAGTGGCACCAAGCCTGCTCTCCTAGGCACTAAGTGATGATGCAAAATCATTAAGCACAACAATAGGGTTCAACATTGGATGATCCCTTTTCAAATATCTTGTGCCATTTAGTTAGCAGCTGATCATTTGTAGGGTAAGTGACAGAACATAGCTCATAAGAAGTGAGTTGAAAAAGGATTTCTGATGATATTTTTGATTTTGGATTGTAACATAATTTAGGCAATGACCATACAACATCATTATATAATCTGTGATGATGAAATGTGTGTTGGTTACAAACCCACCTTGGCGTTGATAAACGTGCAACTGTTTTCAGAAACTTGTTCTCCTCAACAGAAGATTCGTCAGTTGCTTTCATTGTGATCAAAAAAGTTTTCTTTACTTCAAAAAGGTTCTGAAGTGGTGTCAAGATTTGGGTGTTCCTGAAGTCACAGTGTATGCTTTCAGTGCAGAAAATTTTAAGCGATCAAAAGATGAAGTTGACAGTTTAATGGAGCTTGCACGACAGAAGCTAACAAGAATTTTGCATGAGCGGTAAGCTGCATGTTGTAGTGAATGATTTCTGCTTGAATGAGCTGCACTGATTTTATTTTGCATAATTGCAGAGAACATCTGCATGAGCATGGAGTCAAAATTCGGGTCATTGGAGAACTTCAGAAGCTGCCAGAAGACATACAGTCTTTGGCTAAGCAAATTATGTCCATCACACAGCATCACTCCAAGTAATACAAATTGTGTTAAATGTGCACATTTTAGCACTGAACAGGTTTGTGTTGACCAGCCTCATTTCCACAATCAGTTTCCAGGGTTTTTTCCTTTTGATGCAAATATTTGGTTTTCGTTCTGTCATCACTGCAGGGGGCCATAGCATCCATGATCTTTTTATTGATAAAAGGCTTTAAGTTACATATGTGTGATTGATTTGTTGCATGAAATTGTTGCTGGACATCTTTTCCAAAGTGCAGACTGCTGTGCAGTAGTAAAGTACGAACATGTGTTTCCTCATTGTTTGACAACAGTTTCATGGTTTTGATCTAGCAGATTTAATTAACCTGCAAGATTTTGTTAATAGTGTGTAATTCAAATGGGATGTGTTCATCTACATAGCATGGGAAAGTGGCATTGAAAAAATAAATCAGCAATCATGTGTTTGGCTTTTCCACTGTTCCTTCTGTAATCAATCCCAGTACTACATGGTTATTTTTGTGATACGAAGAGCCACAGGTAGCCTAAGGAGGCGCAGGGCCCTAGATTCCCAGCTCAGGTGTATGGTAAGGTATTTACATGGTGGATGAGGCAAAAATCATTAATCCAGAAAATATGTCATTGCCAGTTTTGAAACACTTGTTATGTTTCAGGTTTTCCAGAAAAGTGCTCATTTGTCACTTAAATTTTGATGTGATTTTTCTCTAAAAACAAAGTAAAAAGCAAGAAAGGTCATCGATATTTTGGTGAAGCAGAAAGCTCTAACAGCGTCACCATCTTGCCTGTCTCTAAATCTCCATCCATTCTGACATGCATCTTTCACTCACAAGCATCATTACTCTGGGCACCCTGACTTTTTCATTTCCTCTCCAAACAACATTTTGCCTTGAAGATTAAGTACGCAGGCCATCATTTGCCTGATTATGACAGTTATGCCTCTAGGGGGCAACAAGCTCACCCCTTATTGTTCCCAGGCAGCTTATACCAAAGTCTACAACAGGGGTCTCAAACTGCTCCGAGGGCCAAATGAGGACTAAAAACGCAACCCGAGGGCCGCATTATGACGCTGATGCAACAATGGCGGTACCTGAACATTACTGGAAACAGCGTTTACATCTTATTTCCTGCGAAAGGTATCAGAGTTACAGGCAAATCATTTCTAGCCGTCTCTACGTTCGTTTAAAAGGGACTGTGGTTCACTTGCTAGTCGAGAACTTTTGTAAACCAGTGAATAAAATAAATAACGCAGATGTTTATAATTTGAAAATTCCCAAGAAGCATCGCGGACCGCGTGTTTGAGACCCTTGATCTACAACTTCTTATTATGAAAAAGCCCACAGAAGGCTTTAAATCTGTATGTTGTAATGAAAGCAATTGAAAGGTAGGCTTAAAAATACAAACAAAAAAGTTCTACAATGTGTATGCCAATTGCCAAATCCTAAAAAGTAGTTGATTATAAGAGTTTCTTACTCATCATTTAGTAAACTCACAACTTTACTTCGCTATTGTTAAGAAAGTCAAAATGCAAGTGTGCTAGTAGAAACAAAATATTTTGCGGACACAAGCAAAACCTTCAACATGTTATTGAATCTTAAATCAGCCCAAGTTTAAAGTTGCACGAAACAAGTCTAATGTTATCATTGTTTAATTCAAGTTTGTTTTCTACTAATTCAAGATTCAGTAGCGTAAAGACGCGAACTGTATCTTCTAACATGCTCAGTAATAATTACGCACTTGCAGGGCCGGCCTTAGAAAATGCGGGGCCCAATGCAAACCCTAGGCGCGGGGCCTCTCTGAGCAGTGGCGTTATGGTGTCATTGTGCTCAGTAAACCGAAAAAATGAACAACTTTCCCAAACATCATGGCGCGGGGCCCAATGCAGCTGCATCGGCTGAAGGCCGGCCCTGCATACTTGGCCCAATTGTTTTCTGTTCAGCAAACGTAGTCTTATAGAACTTTGATTGGCGCAGTTGCTTGTAAAATAAAGCGTGAGTGAATTTAAGTGACATGTTAAAACTATGTTTTTAAAAGACACAAAATATTTCTAAACGAGCCAGAAATTACTTGTCGTGTCACAAACGAACAACGAAATAGAAACAATTACGTTGCGAATGTAGTTATTGTAACAAAATGGTTTACTCCGACGAAGCAGAGTACGTGCAAACGTAAAAATATGCATCGTCGCAACTTTCAAAAACTGTTTTGCTATTTAGTAAAGTTGTTGTTCGATAAAGGTGGGTTCGAGAGCTCTTTCTTATCCTGCGTCAGTATCACTGTTGTCATTGGTATACTGACAATTCAGATAATTGCAGCAAAATTCAAATGTAATCATCGAATCACACCTCTCAACATAAAACACACTGCCTTGTCAGCAAAAATTGAAAATTTCTAAATTCCCCTACATTTCAACTTCGATATTATGCTTGGTACGACAGTCGTGCTTGAACGTTAATTGGTACACAAAGCTTGCCATGTTTTCCAAACAAACAAAATTAAAACGGAGCTAACAGATTTTCCTGGCTGTTTTTTTTGTCAGTCGACATGTTTGATGAAGTTCATTGTGTATAAATACATCATATGAGACATAACTTGACTTTGTACTACCGTTTTTTGTATGATACATTGGGAGAAACAAAATCAGTGGAGAAGTGTAGGCGATAGCTAGTTTTGTTGTGAGTACTTTTTATTAACGTTTTGGCCGTCTATTCGTGTCCTGTCTCACCTTGTTTTAGTTTAAAACACATCATTACAAAGCATCCATCTGGAATAAGCAAATGTTAATGAAGACAAGTACGTATAGTGTCCTGTTTGCAAACGTATTGAGTGGATAAGTTCATGGGCGTAGCCAGGGAGGGGGCCATGGCCTCCAAAAATTTTTAGCATATCCGGTCATTTTGTGCTTTACGAAGTGGTGTCCCAAGCAAAATACCGTTTCTCGCATGAAGTCAAACATTTTGGCCCCCCAAAAATTTTGGGCTGGCTACGCCACTGGATGAGTTCCTTCCTCGTTTACCTTAATGAAGCTTTCGTCGGACCATTTCTGATCCGTGTCTGTGTAAACTTTTGTACTTTTATTCCATTAACCACAACGTGGATCTACCGACTAGGCAGCGACCCATTGTGCACTTCGGCGGCGACAGTTCCTTTTCACGTCCGGGACACGATTTATCCTTCACCACATCCCGGCCGGTCCTGCTTCGTACTTTATCGGCACTGAGCTTGGTGCTTGCGGATTGTCGTCGTTTTGTTTTATGGCACATTTCATCCATCACATTTACGCTCTTAGATCTTGACTGCAAGATCAGCTTTTGCACACAACACTCACCGATTGCGGCACATCACGACGATCGTACATTTTCCGAATAGGAAATAATCTTGTGTGCCAATGTGCAACGTTTGAAAACAAGACATCTTCAATATTCTTGGCAGCAGAGCCTACGAGAGGGGAGTACAAGAGGTGCATCGTACCCGGGCCCAGCAGGTACCAGGACCCAGGACGATGAAAGTACGCACTTTTAAGTTTTTCTGTAATCAATCCCAAAATTATGTTCGCTTTCTCCAATCGCAGCGCTGGCACCTTATGATTGTAAATCTTAGCATAGTGGATGTTTTATCTATATTCTGATGATTATCGAAACAAACTACACAAATTTCGACGAGGGCCCCAGAAACTAGGGGATCCAGGATCGGTCTTCGTACCCCCTGGTACAAATTGCCTCAGAGGCCCTGCTTGGCAGGTTTTGGGTTTGAGGAAGTAGAGAATAGCTGCTTGTAAAATTATGGAACTGATGAGGGCCTCGTGCGGTACCGCCTTCTTCACAATGGGAAAAAGTTTGTAGCATGTTGATGTACGGCACCGAGCAGAAAAAAAACGTATTGAAATTTTGTGACTCAGGTTTAAATTTCGATGAAGGCGACTTCGAGACAACCTGTGGTAATCAACTTAACGAATGTCTGAAGTCGTTAACAGAACGGTGCCTGTAATACGCAGAACATTCTTACCGTGCATGTCCACACACACACACACAGCCAAATCATTAATCTTTCGTTAAAAGTTTTAAACGCGCTCACTACACTGTTTTCCGAAAGCCATCGATCTTTGCACACATTGCAGATGTCAACTGAACGTTTGCATGGCGTACACCTCCCGTCACGAAATGGCGCAAGCGCTGCGCGACATCTGCTGGGGCTTGGACGAGAATCTCATCGCCAAGGACGACGTCAGCGACGAGCTCATCGGCGAAGTCTTGCAAGTTTCAAAGGTGGATCTCCTCATTCGAACTTCAGGCGAAGTACGTTGACTGCTTTTTCGGCTCTGATCTTAGAATCTCCGTCTGCGACACGTCACAGATGACACGTGTTTTCACAGATACGGTTGAGCGACTTCTTGCTGTGGCAATGCAGCTACGCGTACCTGTCGTTCGTTGACGCCTTGTGGCCCGAGTTCAGCATATGGGAGTTTTATGGTAGTATTCTGGAATACCAGCGTTATAGTCAAGTAAGTCTCTGTCACAAGATTTGAGAATGCTTTTGACAGCTATATCGAATTATTTGTCAAATAAAACTGCCTGTACTGCGGTTTATCAAACTTGGGCATCGAAGATGTGACATTGGAGGAGTTCCAAGGCACGTCCAATAATCGGCTGACTTGCGGTTCAAAAGATGCAGTCAACGTTCTTTCTTGGTCGAGTGGGTTAAACGTTATCTCAGCGAGTGACGCCCTTGACACGAACCTTGGCTGCGTACAAATTTATTGTGACCAGCATTGAGCGGGCGACTTCAAACACAGCGCGCTCTCGAGTTCGGCCTTATGGCTGTGTTGTATATTTCACACGCAACAAAGCACTTCCTGTTTCCACCTAGAAAATACAAAGCATCTGCGTTACGCAGAACTTAACAGGAACGAGATTCGGGTTGCACACAGACGGCGGGTAAGGAGCAAACCGCAGGTTTTCATCGACCGGCGCCAATGGCGATTCTGGAATGAAAACACTGGGGGAGCCACTGCGAGGCCAAGGAAAAAAGTAGGGGGTTGCAATGCAAATGTCTGTCCTGCATGGTAATTTCCGTTGTAATGAAGATTGATTTGCTAAACCTATCAAACCCAAAATAGGCTTGTGAATATCGTAAGAACCGTCGCCAGAAAGTTTTCAAATGGTTTAAAATTTTGCTGACTGAAAGTTATCTGCTGTATTTGCCAATCAAACGAACTTGAACGTGAAATTAAGCAAAAAACTGGGGTCCAGCCAAAAATCTGCAGCGAAGCCAGGGATTTAGACCTTTAACTTCCAGTTCGTTAAAAGTGAGCTCGAACAGTGAAACGGCGTAAATGAGAAATTAAAAGAGAATAATTCAGATTCGGAGCGCATGTGAAGCTGATGCTCAAAAATCAATCGGAAATGCGGTATTTTACACACTCCACTGTATTTACGCGGTAATATAATCATTCACACAAATGCAGTATCAGTAGGATGTTATGCCACGGCAACCGTACATGAATGTCTTGTTTGAGTGGAACTTGTCTGTTTTGAACCTTAAAACACACGCGAGTTCCAAGAGTGTGGTGTATTAGATCCAGAACTCAACAGCATAACCACAAGTGATGCTTTGCAGTGATGGAAGTATTGATCATATGAGAGGCGCGGTGCGTTGTTGAATTCATTAATTTAAGATTTTCCACAGCGTGAACGATATCGTCTGTGCGAGCTAGTTCTGAAAGTTCACGAGGGTTAGCACGAAAAAGAATGCGCGTGAAATTAGTGTCGTCAACTTACACGTGTTCAAGCTTATACTAATAGGACCAGGGGCGAATCCCCCCCCCCTGTAAAACCTATGAAAGTACCTTTATTCACCATGTTTTTTAAAAACCGGAAAACAACATTAGCAGTATAAGGCCATCTTGTCGTGCATTGTTTTTTTACAGTGGTGTTGTCAGGGCCAGATTTAACTGATGCGAGGCCCTTGGATAATCCACTTGTGAGGCCCCCTCTCCCATTGTTGCGAGGGAAAAAATGGAAAGCGTTAATCAATTTGCGAAAATCCGAAAATGACGCTCTGAAAGTACGGTCAGTAAAAATTCTAAATCATTACTGGAGTGCCCACGATTACTGCGTTTGTTGCTGCCTTCGACGCAAAAGCGTTAAATTGCACGGAATTGTTGAAATCCTACTTGGCTGGCCGGAACAGCATTATTAACTGCCACAGGCAAACCAACCGATATCGCCACAATTGAAATATTTGACAAAACACATGATCTACGTTTTTTATAAGAATCACATCTGTTTTTTCTTCTACCCGTGAAAAAAAACACACACACTGCACCTATATAGTATGTGTGGCAGCATAAAGACTTCAGAGCACAACATGAGGACCACCTTGCAACTCGCTTAACACGGCTGTAAAAATCTCACACACACGAGCAAAACACGTCAAGTAAAACGCACCCAAATAGTTGCAACTGCTAGGAGGTTCACGATTCGCGTTTTTCTTTTTCACACTGCTAAGAATCGAATGCAACTAAACTGTCGCGTGAAAAGATGTGAAGTCAAACTCAGAACCGTCGCCAGAAAGTCTTGAACAGGGGGTTCAAATTTGCGCAAGGGGACTTGACATTCTGAAAATTTGATAAAATCTTCACTGATTTGTAGTGTTTTCACATTTACATTTGGAAGGGCTGAGCTCAACAATGCCCACCGTGGCGACTGGACTAGTTTAAATTTCACTTATGCTGTCTTTATTTAACTGTGTATAAAGAAATAAAAAGCTACAAGCATCGAATCAAGTAAGGCTGAACATAACACAGTAAACAGTTAAAAGGTTTTGTCCTGCCTTCTTCATAACAAAATTATCTAAGAATTCATTTGTTTGCCTAAGTTTGTCACTTTTATGTGCCGAATACTTAGTGTGGACAACCTCTCCTAGAACATTGCGACACTTTAATTCATTTTTAATTATTTTGAATCTTGAAAAGGGACTTTCGCCTGAGCAGTTAGTGACCATCAACCTAAGAAATAAGGCTCCGCATGGTTGGATAAACTAAGAACCACTAATCCAGGGTTTTTTTAAGGCGTATTAGGGACCCGGTCCCTAGAATCAGAGAAATCGGGTCCCTGCAGATCCATACTGGGTACCTAACATTTTCCTTAAAAAAACCTGCACTAATCTAAGGCATCAGACCCAAACGCGCGTTTGTCATTTTTTCGATGTTTCCCTGTCTCGTTGGAAAAGTGACTTTTGCTTGCTATTCAAGCTCATCAAGATCTTCTATGATTTGCATAGCATGGGAGAAGTACAAACTTGCGCAAGTACTCAGTAGCAATCTGATTTCTGAATGACTTCACTGAAAAAAATTCAAATGGAAAAAATCACATCTAAAAAATACCAATCGAGCTTCACGCGATACAAACGCTGAGAAAACTACTATATTGCTCTGTCACCTAAAAAACAACTATGCTTATATTGTAGGATACTCCTGCTAGCCCTACACATAGCTCTCATCTGCACTACAAACTTGTTTTGATCAGGTGCAGTGACGTAACTAGAGGTTTGCGTCAGGGGGAAACTTAGCTGAATGGGAGCCTACTGGCTAACACTCAGAAAATAGTTGAGAAATAACTGCAAATCCGGTATTGAACGACTATACAAAAACCCGAAATCAACGGAAAACACTCCGAAAAACGCAAAAAAGTAACAATCTGCTGAAATCAAAAGAATAGTAGATACCAAAATACAACCTAGGTAGGGGCCCGGCTTTTACATTTAGCTTGGCAGGGTGGGGCGGTTCGCACCCCTGCCACCAGTCAGTTATGCCACTGACCAGGTGCATTTCAAGCATGAACAGCCATAAGTTCTTTTGATAGAGTCACATAACAATCGGTACGATTCAGCAAACGCAGGACGCAGCCAGCGTGCTTTGAGTATATCGACACAATAGTTGGCATTCCGCTTGACCAAACGTCATATTAAGATTCATGGAAACTTATTGGAAGACTCTGGCGTTATCAACACGAAAATTGAATAAAACTAAAATTTCGTGAATAATTAATTAGGACATAAATTTTTTGACGAAGTTCAATTTAAATGATCATATACCGGCCATTGACTCTATGCGTACCGTAGTTTGTTGGAGGCCCCCTTGGATCTTGAGGCCCTAGGCTTAAGCCTATAGGTAAATCCGGTACTGGGTGTTGTGAACTATATTTCATCCCTCTTACAGTAGCGAAGCCGTCATGAGACTTGACTTCCAAATGTTACACTAACCTTACTGGCTGGATCCGCCTCTGAACAGGACACGACAGGTGTACCTAACACAAGGAGGAGAGATTGAGGCAACCTCACCTCCAAACGTCGGTTACGCCCCATTCACAATAATGCGCTCATTGTTGGTGCTTATAGCAGCAGAAAGCGATATTAAAACACAACACTCTCAACAAAGCTTTAGGTCTCGTTAAATTTTCTAGCAGAGTAAAGCCTGATAGTACTCGCTATCTTTCCAAGAAACGCAAAAACACAACCTACTGAAAACCAAGACTCTTAAAACAAATATAAGCTGTAGAGGCCCGTTTTTCACATTTAGCTTGCCAGGTGGGAGGTTCGCACCCCTGTACCCTCGTCAGTTACTTACGCCACTGAGTACTGCTCTTCCGATTTTTCTTGTGCGCGTGAGAACTGCCTAGCCTTGCTCAAGTAATAACAAATGCAGTCCCTTTATTCGCTAGCACGGTTCTGGATTTACCGCCTGTCTGTTCAAAACTGGCCTGTATTTGTTCCAAGTTTATTGCTTTGATGCTGAATGGCAGACTTAAAAGAAAAGGCAGTGGTGAAAATAGGAATGGACAACGCAAGATTCTAAAAGCCTGCAAAACGCAAAGCAACTTTTAACTGTGTCACCAATGCGGTCCATGTGTCCGCAGTAGGCCTGCATCCTAGTTTTGCAACATAAAAGTGAGTGAAGGAGTTTGTTGTCGGAAGTAATGCCCATGATTTTAAAGTAATCTAATAGCATTGAACCATATTGCAGTTTGTAAAACGATAAAGCAACAGTGACCGAAGACCGCATGGACTTTTGTTGCAAAGTCATAGGCAGCTTCTGCCAACACTGACATTGTATTGGACAGATATAGCAGAGAAAAGCATCGCCTTACTCCTGTCGTGCACCTGTAAATGTAAAGAAATTGTTTTAACTTATCTATCTTGGTATCACGATTACTGGGAAAAGCCGGCATTTTTCTTGTTCGTTTTGAAACGGCAACTGTGTTGTTAGCGCTGGGCGTTTGTTTTTTGATGTAGATCAACATACAGCTAGCACACGTTTTCTTTTGTAGTGGGCATTTTTTGTTGTGGTATGTTGACCTACGACGACAGAAGCCAAAATGTACATGGTTCGTAAGGTCCGCAGCCAATGCTCAGGATTGCTTGCTTGTTAGCTCGTCTACATTACAACAGATAAACAATATTTTTGATTCGTAGTTTTGTTGGCTGAAAAAGTGAGTAGTATGTTACTAGGGCTAGGCAGGCACATAAGCAAAATATTTTCAGTGCTGCATTTATTAGACCATATGTGCTGTTGGTGCCGTACTTTAGTTGCACGGGGTCACAACTACTTTTAATAATTTTGGCTTGGTAGCAGTCTGAACCTATTAAACGGTATTCAATACTAACTTGAAATTCTACTGTTCTTAGCAGCGTTACCTATATTGTAGGTACGGGAACACGCCTTGGGCCAAATGTGATCATCCTGGCATCGACAGACAGCAGAGCTCTGTGAAATGTGATCCGCTTAAGCAATAAATGCATGTAACCCAACAAACTGCGCCTGGAAACGTGATAACTCCGCTCCTATCGTTGACTTCGGTTGTTCGCATCAGAAAAACTATTCTTAACAGATGAAGAACGTCTAGGCAGGGTTTCTCAACCGGAGCCCTCGGCCCCCCCCCTTGGAGACTACGAGCAGAGACCTTAGCTAACTACCTCTGCAAAACCCTATTGATGAGCAGGGGGCCACAAGTGTTGACAGTCTTTGGAAGGCCGCCACAAACCATGAAGGGTTGAGAACCGCTGGTCTAGGGATAGCCAAAAACTTTTCAACACGAGAGTGCAACATGTTTTTGGATGCAGTTTGCTTGTAGATACAAGAAATTGTTGGTGTATCTTTTTGGACCCGCCTGAAGTTTTGTCAATAATTTACGACATAAAGGCACTTCTTAGCCAAAGTTCGAACAACACTTTGCGGCCTGAATATGCCAATACTTTCATCACAAGGTCTGATCCAGTTGCTATCAGAGGAATGGTGGTACTGTAGAATTCGCCTGATTCGTCATCTCAATGGGATTAGAAAACTGACGATTTAGGCGAAGTGACGAATCATGCAAACAGGTGAAAACTCTAGCATGGCAGCTCGTATACATAGTGTTTGTATTTGCAGTAAAATACAACTTTATGACGTAATAAAGACTTTTCATAAATGGGAGTCGGGCCGCGCTTCGCACCTCGTGTATAAATTCGATAAAGAAATTGCGAACAAACACAAACACCTTTCATTTGTTTGAATGCTTAAACATCAAGCGAAACTGCAAATGACAAAGTTAACCGAACAAAACGCTTCTCCGGGATAGAAAGAGGTGACGAACAGAAATGTACACAAAAGATGTAACGAATTGACGAATGAAATGATGACGAATCAGACAAATTCTACTGTAGCACGAGGTTGGAAAACACTGGTTTCTGTACTCGTTTAACCTAAAGATGCTTCTTCTTTTCCCAGAAAACGACACCAGTCCAGCCAACCTGTATCACCAACGCAACATCTGCCACACATTTGAAAAGAAAGAACTTTATTAGCAAGCTGATTGAAAAGCGAGAATTCAACTACAAATCCGTGGAATGAGCTGATTGATCCAATCTCAAGTCGCCAGGGAGTCGGATATAAGAGTCGCAAGGTCGATGTCTTCATCTGCAACAAAAGCAGAGATGTGGTTGGCAGCCGCTGCTGTATGAATTGCTACTAGCAATGCTGTTGTTTCGTAACGAACTACCGTTTTTCGTCAAGACTCAAAGTAAAAGTATAAGGCCGGCTGCCATGATTATGATATGTAAATACCACACTACAACAAAGTGTCCAATATATTGTGCGCTGCTGGCCTCTCAGTGAAGAGCAAAGACTCTCCTCTATCTCAGTATTGGGTGGAAAACCTGATCCACAAAATCTAGCATAACACCACGAGGAGACAGTCAAAGTAGAAAATTTGTGCCAATATGCAAACTAACTGGGTTTGTGAATCAGATATTTGTAGATTTTTTTAAAATGACCCTGATTCCGACTCCAGTTGAGTCACAAAAAAACGTGACCGGAATCACGCTATCATTGCCAACACAAAAAGAGGCTGTTAAAAATTTGATATGAGATTCAAAACCTATTGATGGAAAATGAACAACACACGTTTGGTTAATAATTCCAGGAAACTTAAATTGCTGGTTGAAATCTTTGTCCGTTTCACGATTCTGTGGATAGGGTCAAACACAAAGAATGCACAAACAATACTTCTGATACACTAGATACAAATCCTATCCAGAAATCTAACCAGTTTCTCAGATGAAATATTTTACAATGTCAAAAAACTTTTCATTTAGCATTGGATCTCCACTTCTGTATTTACGCCATTTACAGACTTGGAAGGAGATGCAACCAGAGGTGGGCAACCGACACTTTAGAAATAGTGGCGCTCCCGCTTTTGAATAAACACAGTAGCGATCTATCGCTACTGCTAGTCACTACTGCACCTTTTTTTGCGTTTTAAGAAATCGTTTTGGTGCTGCTTTACTGAAGTATGGTCTATATGGAAAAGGATAACCTTGAAGTGTTTTTTTTAACTTGTCAATTTTTTTATGGCCTAGGCGTACTCTTTTTCAAAGAACAATGATATGAAAATATTTTTTTTTTTAAATATAATAGTCAATGAATAGTTGTGACAGGAAATTTTACTATTCAGTGTATGCATGTATAAACGAAACTTAGACAGCAGACACACCTGTAGAATACATTTGGCTTTGTGAGTGTATTGTTGCAGGTTTATTAATCACCTTTATCACTGCTGATTTCTTGCTGGAGTCGAATATAGAACTCAGGGAATGGTCAAACAATAAAAAGATCAAAACTGTTTTTCACAAGGTTTTATGGACCTGTATGCTGTGTCAGGCCCACAAACAGGGAGGGGGAAACTGGGCAATTGACTAGGCGGTAAGTAGTAATGTCTGGTAAAAAACTCCTTGGTAAGCTAAAGCAATACAGTATTGTTAAAAGCTTGGACATGTATGCTTGCAAGATTCAGAATTGGAAATTTTGGTTCGGTGCTAACTACTGCCTATCCTGCTGATTCAAGAAAACCCAATTGCAGAGTTTGCAATAATTCAATCATATAGACAGATTCTTCGCTACAAAAACATCAAAATAATACAGAAAATTTATCAGAATGAACATCGTTCGGAGCTGTTAAAACACTTCAGCGTCATGGAAGTACGACACCGTTCAAAATGCACCACGTTCTTTTGAGCAGAGCTCCAGCATCTGAACCTTATTTCATTTTTTTCTCGTCAAAAGTGCCACACAAAATTATTTTCACAAAGTTCAAGTGCCTTGCTATTGTTGCGTTACGTTGTACGTGACTCGGACTTTTTTCGCTTCTTTATTCTCACTTGAGGTGAAGCTTTTGTGGCGTAATGCTTTTGCACGTGACAAGGGTTTGGGCAGGTGGTTTTGCTGTGCTTGCATTTTTACATTCCTCAATATTAGAATTTGGTAGGGGGTATGCAATCAAACAGTTGCTCCGTGGCACGGGCATCACACGACCTCTGCACACCCCTGAACAAGACCAAGTTTACAGATCATGATGAAAGTTGCAAGCCAGTGCTTTTCAACAAGAGACGGTTTTAGGCCTATTTCATCTATTTTATCTAAATGGTTCGCGGACCTTAAGAGGGCCCCATGCAAGTGTTGACAGAGTTGACTTTGATCTTTATACCATTTTAAATTATTGGAAACAAATTTAAGGTGTGGAAAGGGCGGCACTTTATTGGCCGGACCTGGGCGGCACTTAGCCTCGCTACATCACTGTGTGGGATTATTCTGGCTGAATGAATGCCTAACCGGGACATTTTGGTTGACTGACCGGGACGCCGGAACAAAGCCCTTAAAACTGGGACTGCCCCGGCTAAAACGGGCCGTATGGTAAGCCTGCAATTGACGCCACACCGGGTATTTTCATGCATCATTATAGATTTTTTAAAAAACGTGGTGCTAATCATCTACATTCCCAGTGGAAACCCGCTACACAAATTATTCGCTACTTGTATTGTCAGCTGTTTCTGCATGGTTCAGTTCTATCGCAAGAGCAGCTTTGTGTACAATGAAGCTTATATGGCATGGGTGCAAAGCAGGGTTGTGGAATCGTAGGTAAAATGTCCGACTCCAACCTTTCCAAAATTTCTGACAGCAACTCCCGATTCTTGTAAAAAATGATTCTTGGACTTCTAGTGTTCTTAGGAATCCGACTCCGACTCCATCCAAAATCCTTAGACTCCTTGTCACTCCGACTCCGCTATCCTGCAAAGAATGCTTATTTAAATATTCGAGAGTTTAATTGACCAACCACCGTTGTCCGAACATTACAGCTCTCAAAAGTCAGGGGTCTCTACTCTAGAAACTCCTTCTCCGGAGCTTCTAGATATCCCTGTCAGAAGTGCAGCACGTGTGTTGAATGCTTTATTTTCAAAGGTGCGCAATGCGTATTGAATGCAATGGCCTGCACCAGCTGTGAAAAATATTCCCCAATCATGAACAATTAAAAACTATCGGTTTGCTGTATGAGCTTTCGAGGAATCGCCCGATTGGGTAATGCTTTTTATCTTTTTACGATAGTTCAACCGTTTAAGTCCCGCGCGGGATCGTTTTTTTGCAGAGATTTGCAATCCTATAACTCGCCAGGCAATTGAGCTAGAGAGCTGTTCAAACTCTCTACGGATTCAGCAAGTCTTGTAGTCAAAATCGAAAACAAAATTTTTTCGTTTTGGGTTTGAGTTTATCTGGGGGGAACGTCACAAGTAGGGGTGTTTTTGCGTTATTTTGACCATCTTTGCCTGGCCTTGGGCGCCTTGCCAATGGGCCATTTGTTGTCTCAAAGTTTAGTTGAAAACTAGGTCTAAATCCGCGTCTATAGAGTCCTGGACTGACTTTCTAGCATGTCGGTAGCGATAATTATGGATCATAAACCAAAAATTGACCAAAATTTTGCTCCCTCCAAAGCCACTGGGGGGCATTTCCCCCCAGGCAATAACTTGCCGTCAGATTGAGCTGGAGAGATGTTCAAAGACTCTTGAAGGTATGTAGTTTGTAATAAAAAAAAACGTTTCAGCTTAGGATATCTGCTTTTTTTAATGCTTGTATAATGATAGGATGTTTATGTTATTTATTGCTGACGTC
>Ga0210059_1000351_pt1 | contig 55856 bp, 27 predicted proteins | sample Ectturendosymbi2_FD_188042 | JGI IMG/M metagenome (GOLD analysis project Ga0210059, IMG submission 188042) | Ecteinascidia turbinata endosymbiont from Florida, USA - Sample 2 (SPAdes) (version 2) | ecosystem: Host-associated > Tunicates > Ascidians > Unclassified | place: Key West, Florida... | reverse complement strand
TTCTGGTTTTCCAGACTTTTGATCGACTGATATTTGGCACATTGACTTTTTCTGGAACAAGGTGGTACATGATGACAGTACGGGACACACAAATGGTACGCGATCAGAAAAAGTTTGAGAACCACTGGGCTAGATGCTTTGGAAAGTGAATTAATGTAGTAAAACTAACTGAGAACGCCCTCACAAATTCATAACCTGCTCCTTTTTTTCGGATGCTGTTCACGATTTTGAGTTTTTGTTGATGAACTTTAATCTAAGCTCCCATTAAGTGATGATGGCTGTTGTTGTGAAATGCAGAACAAAATCATAACTACTACCTCAGTGTCGTTGTGGGACGAAATCTTCCCAACCCGAGGCGCATCTCTCTCCCCACCTTTCGACATGATGAAACCGAAGCACACCATAACGAAGCAAAGTTGAGCAGTTTATGAGCGTTCGCCTTACCTTAGTGTTTATTGCTGTGTACCATACACAGGGTTGCATTTTTGAATAACCACCCGTGCAGGCAGGTTTTAACACCCATGGTCTGGTTCGGCATGCGGTGGAAGGATTTGCGCGCCAGTCGAACTGTACGCACGATCCTTGTTTCTTTGGCATTCAGGCGTTTGCATAAAGTGTTTGTTGTGCTGCTGGGCATAATTTCAGATTCGTTAAGAGCAAGGTTGCGCACTTACTATCTCCTTGTCGTGATTTCTGGCGTTCATGTTCCTTTATGCGTGGCTACGTAGCAGGTTTGCCGTGCAGCAGTTACCCACGGAACAACGGTTACAGTCCATTCATCAGGCCGAGAGTTCCTGTTTGAACGTTGTTTGCGTCTGCACGCGTATGCTATGACTAAATTGCTCAAAAACTGAACAAATCGCCTGCAGTAGGTGGCCGCAATTTAAAGCCTTTAACTTCCAGGGTAGAGTGCGCTTCTTTCCAAGCTCACATTGTTTTTGAGCCTGCCAACGAAACGTGTGGCTGCGATGATTTTTGATGAGCTGAAATCGTATGCTACGTGCTACCAATGCGAATTTCATGCAAACAAAATGCTGAGGCTGTCCAATGATGGCAGCCTACCAATGCAGTAATAATTTTAGCGTAAATTGCTTTATACAGAATACTCACCTTTCAAATGAATAGGTGAATGTGTTCGGCTGTTTTATACAAATAATGAGCGCTAGAGTTGGCGCGATATGGGGGATGAGCAAGGTAGTGGTGAACCGGTGAAAACCATGAGTTTATAGGTTTTATTGATTCACTGTTTTTGCTGAGCTGTGGTATGATCATTCAATGCTATTGTATACGAGCCCACGCAAGTAAGCGCAGCGTATTTTTAATCACGTGTTTGAGTTTTGATCTACTTTGTTTGTGTTGGGGGTCACGTGGTTGAGCATAGCAAGTTAGATACGTCTCAATTACAAGCATTTCAGCAAAAATGTTGAAATTGCGTTGAGCATATGGAACACCAATCACACTGATTAGTAAAAAACGTTCAACTGAATCCCGATAGGGTTATTTTAACGAGAACTAGATGGTTAATAAGTAAAGTGTTTTTTCCTGTTATTGGACGCAAAATCCCAGAACAATTTGTCACTGAGTTCATTTGTTTTCTGGGCTCCATACCGATTTGTGATGCGTTAGTTTACCAACCATTCTAACATGCTTGGAGTGCGACATAGTCTTTCAGTGGGTAGTCGGTCATTTCTTCCGCAAGGCCTTCCTTTATTTTGCTGAAAGCTGTTTATCGTTTGAGTATAACAACGAAAGAATATAAACGTAACAACTCCAGTAACAACACATTTATAAATTTTCAAAGTAAAGCTCGGCTTTTACAGTGTATTAGACTGATAGTATGGTACTCGAAGAAAAAGAAAGCAAGTCATGTGCATATTTGGCATGGCAGCTTGTTCGAGGTCGAAGGTCTCGTTTGCTTCAAGCAAAAATCATTGTCCTCCATTAAGATAACGCTAAATATCATATTTTTATGACTCATTTTTTGTTACTGATGTTGCGCTTATTTGAGAACAGATTGATTAAACGACAGATTAATGGCGGCTTTCTTTCGTTTAGGCTAGCATGTAAGTGTTTTTCAAACCACGGTAGGCCTCGTAATAATAGCACATTCAAACCATGGTAATATTGGATAATTACTTCTGTAATGATTTTTTTGTGTAACAGCCGATTATTCTCCGCTGAAAGCCACGGCGTGTGTGGACAAGTTCAAAGGAACAGAACGTGGTGTAGAAAAGGACTTGATCTCCAGACGACAGTGTTTCGGTCTTTGTTGCTGCTACTTTTGTTTTTACGTGGTCAGTCCTTGGGTGCGGAGAAGTAATTTTTCTACACTCCGTCGACCAGCTGCTTATCTGTCGCAGCAGTTTGACTCCTTTATGTAATGTGTTATCTTGATCTTGGCACTAACCGCATGTCAGTCGCTGATGTGGTGGTTTGCAAAAAAACATATGATACTCCACACCTCTGTAGCTGTGAAAGCAAATGAACTGTTCCTTGGATTTTTGCGCAAGAACTACTTTATCCCCATGCATGACGCTTGAATAAAGAAGCATCGTTTTTCCTTCTGTTTACAGCGAGAAATAATTCCGCTGTCTGCAAAAATCGAAATTGTCGTCCACTGCCTCACCGCGAAGTTTGATTGTAACCGCTTGGCGGAAATGCTTTTTTCTGCAGCAAATTTTAAGCTTGCCTGTGCTTGGTCCGCTTCTACTACCGTATGAGTCAGAGTAAATATATGAGATGCAACACTGGGAATTAACTTTGTTGAAAGTGGGGGTTGCATTGCGCGCGAAGCATGGCTGCTGAAGTCTGGAAGCATTAGAATCCATAATCTTGCACGTGCCTGCGGGTTCGGCTAATGTCGACATTTAGTCTATAAGAATACGGTATTAAACACTTTAGTCCCAGTGCAGTGTTGGATTTCTGTTTTGTTGACAAATTGCACTGGCCCAAAACAATGTTAACACGCATAAGAAGCGAGTTGTAAGCCTTGTGTATTTACGTTGTGATTTAACAACGGGATTGCAGTCAGATGTAGGTTTTAGTACTACAGTTTTTGTTACGTTAATTCATCTTAAATTCAGAATACGTTGGTTTTTATGAACAATGCAGTTAATGTGTAGAATCAAGAAACGTTAGATAAGTTTGTTTCAGGAGCATGTGAACCTACCAACTGCAACTAGCATTGACACGTCGGCTTAGTAACGATCTTAGTCTCAGTAATAAAAGATTATTAAGATCTCATTGTGTTGGGTTCGGAGTTGTCTCTTTGGCCTTAGCATTGTTTTGGTGATACTCTGTGTTTACTGTTTAGTCTAGGTTTCGGAGGTACTGGCTTGATCACTTCCCAACCTGCTCCGACCAACCAGTTGTGCAAAACATCCTTTTTTGTGTTCTTTTTTGCTTTCTAAGTAGTGATTGACTCCTGATTTTAGTCTTTTAAAAAACATCCCCACCAGACGTTTCGTTGGCAGGCTTAAAAACAGTGTGAACTTGGAAAAGAGCGCAGCACACCAGAGATGCCCATGGATCCGGAGTGCCGGAATCGACTCCGGCAAGATTCTGCGTTTTTCTTCCGGACGCGGATCCGGAGCAGAAGTAAAAAAAAACGTACCCGGATCCGGAGTCACTTTTCAATTTTTGCAGCAGCAGGAGTATGCGTGGTCATTTCTTAAGTAAAAACAGGGGTAAATTTCGGTTGGATCGATAGTAGCCGGAGTCTGAACAAGAGTCGGATTCTCAAATTTGAAAAATTTCCATACCCGGATCCACATTCGGGAGTTTTGGAACAGGAGCGAAGTCGGAGTCTAAAAATGTGACTCCGGTCACCCACCTCTGCTGCACATTGGAAGTTAACGGCACACACGGCAGTTATAGAATGAGTAATCTTGATTTCGGCTTCATTTTAAAGTAGCCGATTGGAAAGCCATGAAAAGGCCATAGTATAGTTTATAAGAAGTTGTTCTACAATACACGTAAAACGTCAAGTGAAGTCAAATCACAGCGTTGTTGCAATATAAACTGTGGTACGAAAATGGGTGTGAAGGTGTTTTGATTTCGGTTATCATGCAAAAACTGCTGACCACCTGAAAGTCCTGCTTAGAGGTAGTAAAATGAAGCAAACACCAAACGCTCGTCCTTACACAACGTTGTATTAAAATAGTGTGTCAAAACGCTTTGAACAACGACATGGACAAAATCCAGAGAGAAGACGTTGTTCTGTGTAGATTGTGATGCACTGCTTGTAGTTTTTGGTCGGTGAAGTGTTGCTCCCATGTTTTTCGGTTCACTTAATCCTGAGTGCCTCTGTTGTCACCGGCATTTTGGTTTTAAAAAACTTTGCACAGCATTCGCAGCCTTGCGGCGTTTACCATGAACTGCAAAAATTCACCGCTCGGATCATATTTATCTGTTTGTTGAAAGCACGCGTCCTGGCCTTCATTTATCGCTGCGGTGTCAAAGGTCAGTGCAAAAAGATCGTTTTTATATCTGGGAAGTTGACGACTATGTGTGATCACACTCAATTGTCAGAATCGAAACTACTGCTCTCATGACAACTCATGGCCTATTGCGCTGTTCAAATGAAAGGCAGTGGAATACCTCTTTGCCAAATTTGTTGGTTGCTGTGCGCATTTTGTCGGTCTTTTTGCTTATAAGACCTTAGTTGTTATATGTAGCGTAGAGAAAATCGATGTTTTGCGACGCCTTAACTTTGCCTGTAGAAAGCGTGACCTGCCCTGCTGGGCATTGCGCGGTCCGCCTGCGTAAACAGTTGTTTAATCACCTCGCCTGATATTTGCCGTTGCTGTCGACCGCGATGTTTCACCGCACTCTCAACACAACGCAATCCTGGTTTGTACGGTGTCGAGCCACGACAAGCTGCAGTTCTGACGAAACAACGATTGTGACGCGCCCGCAACCGTTTAGCAGCCTGGGTGGCGTTTGCCGACGGTGACGAACTTTAACGTGACGCCGCAAAACAGATACTAACAACGACTCGAGGCAATTTTTTAAGGACTGTATATTCATTCGCCAACATTTGACCGGTTGCCTGAAAACTGCATGCATTCGAAAGGCTACCGATGAAGTGAATAGCAATCACTTGGCGGATTTTTGTTTCTCAGTGTTTTGCGCGAATCTTGGTGCATCTAATGATGCGCCGATCGCAGCAAATTATTGAAATGAGGTGTGTCACGTGTGACGCACTTTATTTTCCAAATGCCTCAATTTTCTTGGTGTTCAACTAAGAGTAAATAATTATTTTTCTCGGTTTTCTTAACGTCGATTGGATCGCATAAGCTGCTCAGAACTGCATGGTTTGGGTGCTCGTGTGCTTGCCTTTACTCTTGTCATTGGCTAGCGCAGATTGCAAGATATGCGAAAAACACTGCTGGGAACTTTTGTGTCTTGATGGCATTGTGCAAAGAGCTGTATTAAATGTTAAACGTGCGAAGCAGGTACTATCTGTCGACCTGGACATTACTAGGTCAGTTGAAATTTTCTAACAAGTTGAGGACAAAAAACATTTCCCCAAAGCTATTGCGTATAATAGCTATACATTGACACAGGGGCAAGTGGCAGGCAGCGATGCTGGACGGAACATTAAAAGCAACTAAAAAAAAGAACAGATAATGTCAGATGAAACTTGCACACAGGCCAATTCCTAGTAATGTGCAGACAAGCCTGGAAGATGGTAAATTGTTTTTCTACAGCGTCCGAACTAAAGTTCATTCTGTGTAAATGCCGTGTTTATTCGATTGTAAGCCGCGGTTTTGTAATTTTTTTTTCATCATTTCGTGCGGCTTATGATCAAGGGTGGCATACATTTTTTTGAATTATCGACAGATATAGATGACGCTCAGTCTTCCTTTAGCTACGTTTTGTGGACCAAACTCTCTTTTCGCATTCTATTCTCTTCAGCATCATGTGCATATCCGTCCCAGGAGGGATTCTGATGAAGAGAAGGCAGTTGTAGTGGTGTAAGCAATCATTACCTGAGTTGCCGAAAACGCGAAACGTGCTAGTACGCGAAAGTATCTCAGAGGCTTAGGTAACCTGTGTTCAAGTGCGGCTTACAGTAAAGTGTAGCTTACATAGAATTTTTAACACGATTTCGTGCGGCTTACAATCGAATAAATACGGCAAGACGGTAGTGAATGAATGGCGCGTCTGTACACACAAAAATTTGGCGGTGCTCGGAATTCAAATCAACATTTTAGACATATACAGTATAAGAAGCTCTGCCGATAAGCTTGAAGCACTCTAACGCAACGACTTTGTACAAACCAGTGAAGTAGCACGGCAATGAAATTCGTTTGGTGCTTTTGTGTGGCGAGCTATGTTTAATGTAAACCTATTTGACAATGCGCATTCAAGTAACGTGTAATAGCGTCTACGGTTTTATTTTGCTGCGTAAACGGCACCACCGCTATTGAACACATTTGAGCGCCATGAAGTATTTGCGTTGCTGGTTAAATCAGTTAAAGTTGACTCAAGTTCAAATTGGAACTGCTTCTCTGGCTTCATGGCAGAACACATCTTTGGCTAGTTATAAAACGATAGAGCATTTTTGAACTGAAAATGTGAGCTCAAAATTTTGCTTTGCGTAGAAGTCAGCCATAAATTATCTCCAAAGGATTGGGTCGACTAAAGTGCAGCATTTGTCCATGACGATAACTTTTATTCCACTCTCTTTGGACTGAGCGTGCATCTCGTTGGGCTAACTGCGAGTCCCACTGTTTCAAAGCTAGAAATACGTTTGACGCATAGGGTTTCCCGATCACTGTCTTGTTTTGTGTTGTTTTGTTGCGGAGGATGAACAAGTTAGGTCCACAACGTGTTGTGTTTAATAGGCAGCCGAAATCAATACCCTTCATGGCTACATCACTGTTTGGGTTAGACGTACGTTGTAGTGTCGTGGTGCCTGCAGGCCTGGTTGGAAAATTTGATGTTTCACCGCGAAACGTGAAGCAATACGCCGCGTTTTACACTGCGTGACGTATGAAAGCTAACGCTGGGCAGCTACATTCAAGTTGAGCTGTTTTCCGATGCACTTCGGAATAACCAGATCAGCTCGGAGGCGAAAATTCAACTTTATAGGATAATTAAAACTTCGCTGAAAGTTCTTTGCGTGAAGGCTGACCTTCAGGGGAGACGGACCCCACAGGTGTAGAAGCAGAGTCCCTTCTACGTGATTCATAGTACAGTAGGTAAGCTGATAGGGAGCGTTGAGGGTTTTAACAGCAGCTTGGTTTCCAGATCAAAGGCTTGCTTTAGAAACCATACTGTTGCCTGATAAGGGCTTCACTTACCATGTTCAGGAGCGTTTGGCACCATTTTTTGGCTAAATGAAGTTTTGACGCAGTAAACCAATCGTACGTACACCTTGTTTGTACGAGTCTCGAATGAGCAGCCTTGTCTTTTACCTGACTGCTTGGTACTTTAGCTGCTTCTCGGTGCCACGCGGTGGTACTTCCTGTAAGCATCCATTCCAGTCCCGCAACTATTTGTCTCAAGCGAAAATGTGCTGAGGCGTTGGTGTGCAGTTCTACTAGCTGTGGGAGATAGTTGTTGGTGCTTTAAAAGCTAAGTTGCAGGATATCATCTGCAACGTAAACTTCAATGTAACCATTTCATGAGTTCTTGGTTCCGTGATATATTTGGCTAAGGTTGCCTGGTGCTGGTGAAGTGTCCTTATCAACGCAAGCTACACTTAGCAAATACTGAGACAAGCCTTGTGCACACTTTTCTTTAGTTGTCGATTTCGCGCAACTACGCTGAACCGTAAGTGACTTTGGTGAAAATAGTGAAAATTATTTTTCGTTTTCATTAATAGAAGTTCATTCGTCCACGGTTGCAGTACGTGCGAACGTTATCGACAGCTATGTTACCTACAACATCAAATGAACATTGAAATAAGATTAATCACCACTTGGTATTTCCCTTCCGGTACTCGCAAAAACGAAAGCAGACCGCCTAAAGCAGTGGTTCTTAACCTTTTTTCTACCACGGTTCCCTTAAGTAATTGTTCTTTGTTTCAAGCCTCCTTGACATTAAGTAAGTTGTAAAAATAAATGTATTTATTGATAAATTTATTTATCAAATTTTCCATGTTGTAGAGCGCGTCCTCTGGGGAGGCGTGCCCCCCGATTAAGAACCCCTGGTCTAAAGTACAGTTTTTCAGGCTTGCTTGTTAAATGGAATATTAGAATGATTCATTTGAAATTAATTTTACGAAATATGCAAACTTCAAAGTATGTCGTGATCGACTGCGATTGCTCGTTGTATAAGCTCTGCTTTCTTACCGTGTAAAAATATCTTAGCGCTGAAAGCTTATAATTTTGGCATTGTCGGTGACGGTGTCATAAACTTCTCTGAAATATCAAATAAAACAAGGGTATATTTTGTGATGTTTTCGTCCATTCCAACTGTTTTTCGGAACTTTTGACTACCGTATGTATTCGAGTGTAAGCAGCGGCTTGTAATGTTGTTTTTTCATCATTTTGTACGGCCTACAATCAAGGGCAGCTTACCATTTTTTTCTTTGCCTTATCGAAAGGTCTAGATCAGGGATTCACAAACTTTCTCTGACCATGCACCCCTTCAGCATTTGGACAGATGAGCATGTACCTCTAAAATTTCTTATGACAAAAAGGCTGAGTAAAATAACAAAACTCAACTGAATGTTTCATAAAACTTTTAGATTTTTAGAATTATAAAGGTAGACTCCGTTTTTGTGTCTCAAAGTTAATTTGTTGCGGCTGCACAATGAAGGTACCCTTTGAGATAGGCAAATGTACCCCAAGTTGGGAACCCCTGGTGTAGATGGTGCTCAGTCTTTCCTTGGCTACGTTTTGTCAACCAAACTGTCTTTTCGCATTCTCTTTTCTTCAGCATCACGTCCACCCTCCGTCCCAGGATAAATTTTGATTAACAGAAGGCAGTTGTAGTGGTGTGAGCATCATTACCAGGGTTGCAAATTTAAACGCGAAACATGCAGTGCGCTAAAGCAGGGTGGGCAATTAATTAGGCTCGGGGCCATTTTTGAGAAGGCCACGTTTGGAGGAGGGCCGTACGTTTTTAGTGAAATAAAAGCAGATCTCGGTTAAGCTAGCCTAAGCAATCAGCACTAACAATTGTTGTGATAAGTTGGAGGAAATTTGAGATTTGAAGATATTTTCTGAATGCTTCCGCGGGAGACTTAAAACGTTGTGGCGGGCCACATTTGACCCGCGGGCCGCTGCGCTGAAGTATCTCAGAGGCTTAAGTAACCTATGTTGAAGTGCGGCTAACAACCAAGGGCGTCTAACAATCGAATAAAAGCGGTATGGGCGTACTGTCATAACTAGGATTAAAACGCGCAGTTAAATCTGTTTCACTGGTAGTTGTGGAAGTAGTCCGCAACTAGGCAAAATAGTTTCCATTGAAATAGCCTCCAATTTACTGAATGTTTAACCCGATCTTCAGCGAGAAAATAACCAGACGTGTGCGGCTGACCTTCATTAGATTTTATTACGCAAAGTCTTTAAAAAGATCATGCTAAATTTTCCATGGTGGTAAATATTTGGCACTTGCAGTGAAAAACCACACAACAAAAATCGTAAGCCAGGGGCATTATGTGGTTATTTTGGTGTCTATATTTTTTACGGATGAGAAACTTACTGGCCGTTAGTGCAAATGTACAACGTAGAGTACAGGCCATACCGCGTCTCATTAGTTCGGGACTTTATTCTCACATGTGTGATCTCGGCTGGATTAGGTATTGTGGTTTCGCAAAGGCAAAAATGACGTTAGGGTCCTTCTGCTAGACAATTGTTTCAATTCCCACCACAGTCATGAAGCTTGAGGTCATCAGCGTTAAGCCATCATAAAAGGTGACATATTTTACAGTGGATAGTATTACGGTGCCACAGCGGCATACGTGCAGTTAAACGACCACTTTGCTACTCTCACCAACAACTGCAATGAAATCAACACTTTGGTTAGCGTGGAACATGTAGCCGGTAGCGTAGCCACCTGTAGTGGCGTGTAGCGTGGAACAGACAAAGCCGAAAATTACCGACTCTCGTTTTACACAAAACACTCTGCAAACAACTGCGAAATTGCGAAGTTTTGTTCGTTTTCTTACGTTAGTGGTTCTCACTCAACCTTCCTTCGCATGTGGACCCCTAATTGCATCCACGTTTTGTGGTGGATCCACAACCTCTCAATTGTAAAGTTAAAGAAAATACAATATTATGAAATCCTGTCTTGGAAGTTATGATTTCAGATTCGGAATAACGAACTGAATGCATCCTTGTAGTGCAGTTTTTATCTTACGGTACCGAAGTGCTGTCGATACTAAATGCAGAAGCGTAGAATTCACGAATCCCCGACTTGCTCTTTGTGGACCCCACGTTGGGACACACTGACTTAGGGGTTGCGCTTGTTGCACAGTTTACTAAAAGATCGATTCAGGTAAAAAATGTATGTCTCACTCTGTTTAGTGACGCGTTGACTTGTTTTTTGCGGAGATGGTTCGACGTATTTCGTTTTGAAGGATCGAACGTTTTAGTCCCGCGTGCATACTTATTACGTCCGACTGAATGATGTCATCAGGGAGAGACAAAATTTCTGGGAGGGGTATTCTTCCAGTAAACCCTCAACATTTTTCTTGTTTTGATGTATGTAACATTCCTGATGTTCAACCCCTAAATCAGGGGTGGCCAACCCTCAGCTCTTTGCCCGGTTTCGTGGGGCTCTTAATTACCAGAAATCCCAGAAAATAGCATGCATAACAATAAATGGCTTGTGAAGTTCTCTATTGTCATATTGATGGGTGATACTTACAGTCAATGTAGCTGAGCAAAGGTATGCGTTCGAGTGAGGAAAAAATGGTTTGATCTTCATGTGTGCCCATGTGTATGATTTGGATATTTGCGGTAACACAGTAAAAATGTGGCTCATTGTATCTGACTGGTTGGCCATCCCTGCCCTAAATGACTTTCTCTTGCATAACAAAATGTTGTACACCTGCACGACCGTGAAAGCATATTTATAAAACCGTTGATCATTGGACTGCAGCATTGGTTGTGCAAAAATCCGTGGCATGTCCTGGCTAAAGCGTCAACGCACTAGGAACTATGTCAAAAGCTACGAAATTAATTGTCAATCTTGGTTAGCTGCTTATTGCGAAATGAAAAGCTGCATTAATGCAAAACTGTGCACGTGCTTCTTCGAACTGGACAGCAAATTCAGCTTTTGCAAGACATCCTAGCCCTGGATACGTGCATTGTCATAGCAAGTTGCTTTTATAATGAACTATGTATCACGACTGTCGTTTTAAAGAATGAATCAGAATGTTCAGTGAACATGCGTTGGTAGACCACATAACGTATTTTACTGAAGTTTTGTTGCTGTCCACAAAATTGAGGTGTTCAGTTTTGTATGTGCTTCATACGTGCGGATGTTCCTGAAACAGTTGCTATTTTAACCGCTTACGGTTAGTCGTACTTCATTGCAAGTAGCGTTTCCACAAAGATACTTACCTCGTCATGTCGGATGAGTTTATTTTACGTTGTGAAGAAAGCGGATTTATTATGAGACTTCTTTTCGAAATTCTGCAGACTTGCAAATAGGGTAAACAAAAGCAGCTTCAAGCCTGAAGGAAAGTAAGACTAGCTGTTACATTCCTAATATTCAGACGTGGTGCGGTTGAAAACTTTGGACTGCAAGCTTGGCAAATGGTTCTATTCCCCAAAACCTTCCCAATACACACAAAAACGTCACTATAGTCACCTGTACAACTTATCTGACTACCAAATCGCGTGCGCTCAGTGCAGATTTTTTTGATGCAAAGCTTTTTACTGATTTGGAAACTCGAGCGATTTTACTCCTAGTTTCATAGAGGTGTTCATTTAAACCAATTTGTCACAATTCGGTTATCACACGAATCTTGCCTTTAACTTTGACTCCTAAGTAGCTCTGTGCAGTCACAAAGTTAAGGTGTGTAGAAGGTCAGAACGGTTCATAGACCCTCAGACCAGGCATTCATAGACGCTCAGAGTCAAACTGGCCTCTCGATCTGTCCTAAACCCAGGCTGTGCTTGCTTTATTGAAATTGTGGTTAAGATCTGGTTGGTTAAACTTCTTAGAACAAAAAAGGTTTAACTATTCCCACTGCTCGCTTTTCCAGTATTGGGCTTTCTCTAACTATCATTTTATGTAGGAAGTGGCGAGTGTGAAGCAAGGTTTCAAAATGTACGTGTTTAGATTAAAATACTGTGTGTTTTAAGTCTATCAGATCCTTTTTGGCCATCAGTTGCTTGCTGTGTGTGAAGTTGCTGTCTTGCATCACGAGGCAAGCTAAATCAATGTCAGTACGCGGTGCATATATGTTGAGAAAAGGAAGGCTGGCTTGGTCCTCGCCATAGCATGTTGTGACAAGCGAGTAACTTCAACGGGATTTTAACAAACCCTAGAAGTTTAAAGATCAAATTAGTTGACAAAAAGTTTTGAGTACCAATCAGTTGTTTTTTGTCCACTGTGCCGTAGCACAACTGTGACTGTTCAACTATTGAGCTCGTCACACAACGGTTTTAGCTTGCTTTAATAACGATAACGCAGGCACTAATATCGGCTTGTTTTAAGTAGCGTGAGCAGATTCTAGCTGAACCACCAGGGCAGGAAAAAGAATTCTTGATAACCGACTATTTATAGTAAATGATGTTAAATAGAAATAGTTCTTAGATATGTATGGGCAAATAGCGATATAATGAGCAATAGGTGGAAGTATGGGGCGAGCAACTCATTCAAAACGTGTGTTGTTACTAAAGACTAAGAGGCAATATTCCGAAGTCTTGTCAAGGAGCCGGTATATAGCGTTTTCTGTAGCTTTTGCGTCTTTCATTCTGTTTGTGTTACTTTGTGAAGCAGTCGTAGCACACCACGCTGTTTCTTGTAAGATAAAATTTTATCTGTTCCAAAAGGAAAGTGTTGACCGCGATGAAGGAAATAGTTTTGACATTCACCAATTTTCAGTAACACAATAACGAATCTTGGTCGCACAAAAGCTCTGTGTTGGCGTTTTGGTAGTCTAGAATTTTCTGACATTTTCTAAAATAAGATATCCACATTATCTCTCCGTTTGGAATTACGCGTTCATCATGTTAGTGGACACGCGTGCGTAGGCAATCTGTTCGTTTCCTGCCTATATTTTGTAAAACTTCCAAGTTAAGCCTGCCGAAATGACGTTGCGGTTTGAAACTAATTGGTTTCTTCAAGTAATCAGCAACAGCGGATCTTACGCGGATTGACCTTTTGCATGTGTCACCATTAAAAATGCATTATATTTATATGTCTCGGATCATTGTGCTTCGCAAGTCATTTCACAGATGCTTGTGCTGGAGTACAAATGTATCGATGTCAAACATGCATATAATGAGTTTACTGCATCGACCAAAGTCTTTGTTGGCCGAGTAATTAGCTAGCTACTCTTTCCAGACTCGCAAATGTTCAGGGCTGTTGTAGCCCTGGTGGCGCACAACATTCCTCTTCCGCCACCTAGCGTAGCGCAAGCACTGTTGTTGACTGTGGGAGCGAACGGGCGGTCGCGGTGCCCTCGATTTTTGGCACGGGTCTTGCCTATTGGGTTTCCTCACACAAATACAAGTCTCGTCTACTTCTAATAGTGACTGACTTTGTTCAAGCGCTAAGGTGGCACTGGCTTTTAAATAATTCGAGAAGTCATTTGCCCTCAAGATTTCATTGCAACATTGCTGCTGGGGGTTAAGTCGCCCGGAAGGGACAGTTCGGTCGCTTGGCGTTACCAGCTTCGATTCCATGTGCAAGGAAGTGACCTTCACACACCTCATCAAGGATGTGCTGCTATGATAAGGATGTCAAAAAGCACGCGGGACTCTCATAGAATTTGGTGTAACCAAGCTGGTGGTCTTATGTTAAAGTGTCAGTACATATAACGTCCCTTCCCTACACCAGCTGGAAGTCACCCCGAACGACTAAATGGAATTGTTATCAGTTTGTGGAGTGTTTGTAATGGGGTCGTGGAGAATTGAACAATTTAAATTACAGTGATTACTTTCAGTGCGTCTAGCTTTCTGAGGGTACTACGTCCATCAGGAGGTCTATGAAAACGTTCTATACAGGAAGTTGATTCGTGGTTCACAGAAAAAGAACGGATCGATGCTTTGCACAAGGTATCTTCAATCTTTTCCCCTACCTACATCAGTTTCACCCAGTGAGGATGCTTTATCTCTTTGTTTGGATTAAGTCAGCCCACGGGAAATGGAAGAAATATTTTTTCTCTGTCGGTTTCGCTCGGTATGGCAGCACTATTGTATGTGAATATGTTCCAGAAATCTTACCAAAATAGGGACGCCGAACCCTCAAAGATCAAAATTAGAAAAGTTGACAGAAAGGCTGACAGCGGAAAATCTGTTGTTTTCAAATCGCGAGGCTGTTGAACATTTGAGAAATGTATTAGGTTTTATTAGATTTCATCCACTTGTCCCTGGATGACCAAAATGGTGATTCGTGGTGTGCATTCGGCATGATAACCTGTGTTTGCCACTGCTTTGCACTTGCTGGTGGTCCATTGCGAGGATTTTGTTGGATACCAAGCATCACACGCAAGGACCACATGTTTTCATCAGCAGTGAAGTACACTTTGCCGCAGGAGGAATAGTGAGAAAGGCACACAGTGCCATGACTGCTTTTAGGATGTGGTATGTACGTAGAACTGTAATTCACCAAAGCTAAAAGGGACTCGGGCAAAAGTGTGCTTTGTTGCGTTTTTTAGTTGTCGCATCAAAGACTGGAGGACAACTTTGGCAAAAGTGCCTTGATACCTCTTCTTGACTATAAGATTTTGGACGAACATTATGCAAAGCCGTGCAAAATTTATTTTCCCACACATATGCGTTTGTTCACGTGCGCTTGTGTATGACCATGAGTATTCTGACAACGGGGTCACGAATCGAAAAAGTTGTGACCGAAACCTGGGCTTCTCCCTCTGGCGATGTGCCACGCGGAGATGCCAAAAGAAAACATTTCTAAGCGGTGCCAAGAAAGTATTTTTAACTCGCAGCCAACTTGGCTGCATTTGTTCGCTTGGAAACCTCCTGGGATTGGAGAAAATTTGTTGTGCTTTTCTCCAATGCCAGGTCTTTTCTGTTCTTGCTGACGCAATACATTGCTACATGAAATCTGTTTCACTGCATAGCATTTTTTAGGATTTGTATGTGCTGCTGCGGTTTCTGAAGCACCGCTGTCAAGTTTATTTGGCATTCGTTTTCTGGATTAGGTTACATATTTCTGACAGTCAGACAGGTTTGCTTTGCTTGTATTTTTAGCTATCTAATTCAAGTTGTTGATGGTTCCAAGACCTGTTGCAAGTTTGTGTACGCATGAAGCAGTATCTTTTAGGTTTCTCGTAACAAGGCGATTGTATAAACAGCTTCCTGTTGCGAAAAAAGCGCAAAATAAACAAGCACAGTTTCCGGCCAGGAATTGCCTGTATGTGCTTATTTCAAAGAAGCTCCAGTCATTATTGTTGTTGCGCTACAATGGAACTAACGGTTAAACAGCTTTCGTGTACCACAAAAAACTCAAAATTTGTATCTGAGCTACAAAGTGACTCAGTGGTCATGTAAATTGTCACACTATTTTACATGGTCGCAAGCGCTTCAATGTCGAAGGAAAGCTTTTTCAACCTGTCTAGGCGTAACTCACGTATTAAGTCTTCCGCTCCCACTGCTACGTTTGCCTCCAGCTATTGATGCAGAGGTTGTGCAATACGCGAATGGTCATTCGTTCGAAGCTTCTTTGTTATTGCTTTAAAAACTGCCCATTTGCTGCAATTGTGGGCACGTCGCGACAACTTACAGAATGCTATTTGCCTTGACCTACCGATCGATATGTCTGTGATGAATTCTCACCGTCCACAGCGCAGTCGCATGTGCCCTATGGCGTTCCGTTTTTAGATGTGCTGTACACCGGTAATCTGTTGCATGTGCGGTTGGTGCCCGATTGCGCAAACGTCGTACCGCCGCAGCGTGACTGCTTTCACCGCATAAACCTGCAAACGACAACGCCGAGTCTTGTATGGTGCTACGCAACATACTTTGTGATGTAATGGCACCCGTCTGCAATAGATTTGGAATCAGGTTATCGCATCCTAAAGTGACTTACCTGGTATTCGCTCAATCGTGTTTGCATGAAACAACCAATGATATCTTTCTGCATAAACTAACGTTATATTGATGCTGACAGAAAGCAAGGAGTCGCCTTTGGGGTTCTTAAAATTGAAGTTTCTTTCACCATGATCGTTTCTTACCGAGTGTGAAATCCGAGCACTACTTTTTTCACTTCGCTGAGTGTTCGCTGGTTTGAAGTTCGCGAAACGCTTCTACGATTTTTGCCCAGCGTTGTGAATGGCTGCTGCACGTCACGCCGCTCAACCGCAAGAAGAGTTCTTGGAACTGTAGAAGGTTGTGGCCTGACGTTGAACCGGGAGGGGGATGACGTTTCTCAAATGAGGCATTCGCATAAGTGCTTGTGCAGTTTGGTTCACGTTTTTTTGCCCAGCTAGTTTTACGAGGGAGGCGCACGAAAAATCGAGCGATTGTTGTTGCGTGGCATTGGTGAGGTTATGTTCTTGAGCTGCTTGCAGATGCTTTGCTGACACAAAGTCCGCCGACATGCTGCAAATATTTGTGGGTAATAAATAGTAAACGAACAAAAATCGGTAATGATATATTGACCATTTGGAGCAATCTCCCATTTCGTACCCACGACTCCTTACTACAAAGAAACGTAGCGTTGTGTTTTTGCTCCAGTCATGAAGCGTACGTGTTGCCAAAACATTTCCCAAAGTCCATGAGTTCATCACCAGGCGTCAACACTAGTTTTATCGGTAAGTATTATAGACCGTTTTACCAATGTAAAAGTCGGGTTGGGCCATTTTGCTTTGTGTAGATTTTGTTCGTTAACGTCCGCTCACCGTCGACGCAACTGCTAGTTTGCGTCGCTGGTTTGGTGCGTTCCAACTCCTGCTTCCTCGTTGATTTGTGAGATTAGATCGTGTGACTGGCGCAGACTGTTGATGTTCACAGCTTGACAGTGTCGAACTATTCAGTCGCGATGTTGTGAACGAACGAGACTCATTGCCATTTAGTTGAAAATCTGAACCATGGTCTTAATGCTTTTCAGCCACCATGCACAGGTTCTTCCTTAAAAGCATGTAAATGCGGCATGTGGGTTTGATTCGTGACCAATTTGTTTCGGAAATGCACCTGTAATGCGCCTTAAACGCAAGCTCGCATAAAGCCGTTTTTTAAACCAATCAGTCAGGCTAGGTGGCGCCCGGGGCAAGAAGCAGGTTTGACGCCCCCATGTTCGAACCTGAGGTCTTTCGGAAGCAAATGCACTGTGTTGAAGAAAGTACTTCTGACATTGTTGGGACTTTTCGGTGCTCTCATGGTGATCCGGCGGCTGGGGAATTGTGCCCCCCTTGCCCCCCCGTTACGCCCCTGAAACCAATTAATAATAGTTTTTTTGACAAATTGTCTGCATCCAGTATGTTTGTACTTGTTTGTAAGTGCATATTTCACAAGACGTACATTAATGTTTTCTTCAAAAAGTCATTAGCAAGACGGTGAAATTTTTGTAGGCCAATGCAAACGAGCTGAAGTCGTCTACCGCTTTTATTCAGGTCCTTACGTTATGGCCGGAGACGAACTGTGTAATTTTTAACCTGCAGCCTCAGTGATTTTTTAGCTCACCAGATAATAGCACATGCTTTAGACCGAACAGACGAGTTTAAGACTGTCAAACTTGTGATGTGTCTTTATTGTAAGGGCTTTACTGCAAATGCGATGTGCTTCAATAAGCATTTGTCTGGAAAGAGGATGCAAAAAATTTTTGAGTTCGGTTGAGACTGTGGACAAAGATGACATAATGTATTGATAGAACTCAACACTCTGGGTCTTTGGTCTGGTAAGACGAGAATCATTTTCATGATCTTCTTGCGCAAACCAAGGTGCGTTGTAAACCTCAGCAGAAAATCAATTCCGTTAAATCCTTGCGCCGTATCTCGATTTTGCTTACTGACTGTCAGTTCACCGGTGGTCGTGGTGCAGCTGAATTATGTTTTGACTTGTTAAAACTTTACTATTGTATTTCAATTGTTCGGACCGTTGTCGAAATCTGAATATCAATTTTGCTCACTTGCGCCCTGAATCTGTTCGCAACAGTGTTTTTTGCAACATCACGGGGCACGGGAAGTTGCATATGCTGGAAATTGCGTGGAATGCGACCTTTTGAAGGCTGCTCTGTGCATTTCCGAAGATGTGCTATCAGACTTGCCATGAAGTGTCAAGGCAAGTCGTTTTGTGAGAAAGAATGCAGCATTTTTTAGAAAATCATTTCAAGTCCGGTTCTGATTAACGGCTTGCAAGCGCGCGGGATATACAAACCTTTTCAGTATGGCATGGCGACTCTTCTTGTTTGTGCTGGTTTCTCGGAAATTGCCGCTGGAAGGAAATTTGATATTGCTGTGGTGGATTGGTCGAGGATTCTCGTTACTGCGGCATATGATAGCCCTGACAAGACAGTGATCAGACCAAGTGGACCGTCGTGTTACTTCGTGGTGATATGCACCGAATGTTTGCTTTACCTTGAAAGGAAGTAAAACGCGTGACAATTTTATTGAAACTGCTGAAAACGCAATGCAAGTTAACACTTTTTTTCTCTGGTCTTTTGCAAACTGATCAATGCTAGTTTGTTACTGCTGTCGCCATTGGATGGCCATGACGCATGTGATGTTGCTTCTGGCTATACGCAAGAAATGGGCTACTGCGTTACTGAAAGGAGCAGCTGATTTCACCAATATAGGATGATTCCTAGCAACGAGTGCGTGTTCCTTGTGCACACTGAGTTGATTGGTCGATAGGAAGCCAATCATTTTTGTTTTGGTGTGCAATCGAAGTTTTCTTAGCATAACTATGGCTAAGGTTAATTGGATGTCTGCATACATCTTGCTTCTAAATAAAGCAGATCCGCATGCTACCACACAGTTATGAAACGGACAAAACCACTGTTTTTTTTATCAACTCTGCTATTCTTCGGGCAACTTGTCAAACTTGATATTTTTCAACGGCTTAACCGTCATTACTGATAGGTAACTCGGTTCGACAGGAAGTCTTTATTCTTGAACACATTTGAAGTGTTCTTGAAGTCTTTAGATACGCTGTATTTTAATTCTACAAAGTCTGTGAATAACAGCCTTGCACGAGTCAGTAACAAAGGTGTTGTGGTCGTGGATACCTGTCCGTAAATTACTATTACTCCAAGCTTTGTCAGAGACACTCTCCACAAAATTTGGAAAACGACTCAATAGGCATAAGCGGTTCTCATCTAGAATATACCGCTGATGGCACAACGCTGTTTAATGTAAATTCCTCGTCATGTCGTTTGCGTAAGCATCCAGTTGATTCAAGTTAGACCAAATAATTAAAGTGTAAACTTTATATCATAGACCTTTGTATGAAAACTTCGCTGGCTTTCTTGACAAGGGTGTCGCAATCCGCAACTTTTTGTCTAGTTCAGGGGTGACGAACATGCGGCCCGCGAAGCATTCAGGCGAGACCAGCAGTTATTACTTAGTTTGTTGTTTGTTTCTGTTGAACAATTTTTTTCGTTTTTAACAGGTTTCATAGTATGACTAAAAAGTTGTGCTGCCCGCTTACTTAGCGGTAACTGACAAAGTGGCCCGCAATAGCAAATAGGTTCGTCACCCCTGGTCTAGTTCCAGGACGCCGTTATTGATAACGAGGAATAATAAAAGCTGGAAAGCACTACTGATTTGGTTGAGTGCAGCAACTCCGAAAATACAGCAGAGTTGTCACCACGCGATGATCATGATATTCAAAACATGTTTATAACCTTTGGTGCTTAGTAGGGTCTACGTTGGTTTTGTTGATGGCAGCTTAGCAGGGGCTAAGTCATATTCAGAGCTGTCCGCAAAATGCAGGACAAGTGAACTACAATGCCAGCACGTTGCCCTTATCCTACTTCAAAGGTTTTGGCGGCGTTTGTGGTCCTCTGGTTACCTAACACAAGACGTTACCGGAGGCTGCGCTTATTCAACTTACTTGCAACAGATACTGTATAAACTAATTTCAGTCGAGCGGATAACGCGAGATGGCGTTCCGAAAGATACAATTCCTAACTGCATATGTGCTAATCATTTCGACCACACTTCCAGGTTGATGGAGGCCGTCAAGAACCGACGTGTAGAAGTGATCAAACAGTTGCTCGATATGGGTGTCGACGTGAATGCTGCTACAGAAGACGTAAGTTGTGGTGTCCTATGCGAGAAGTTTATCAGCAAGGCGAGATTAACTGAGCCTTACGAACGCTATTTTTGTCGCTAAAAATTTCAACTATCCGATGCTGAGGTTGATTTACGCGCAAAGGCCAACCAGTGTACCTGTTGCTTTTGGGTGTGATTTTTGTATTATTTATTTCATCATTTCTTCGTTTTTATGGGAAACGAAGAAAAGAAGCGAAATGATTGTATGTTCACATTTGATACTGTGATGGAAAAAACGCCAGGAACTAATTGAAGTCACTAATAGGGCTATCCGAACCGATATCGGGTACAGACCGGCTTGCGCTGTTCTCACTCTAGATCAGGGGTTCCCAACGTTTCTCTGACCATGTACCCCTTCAGCATTTCGACAGATGAGCATGTACCTTTAAGTACCAAAGTGGAACATGTTCGATTCTCATTTGATCGACTGTCTCCCAACTATGTCATCATGACTAATCATAGATATATTTAACAATAAGCATACAATGTTTTATTAAAATAATATTCTCTGACATATGTAAAAACATTCGGAAATAACTCATATAAATATATCTTTCCTTTGTATTGGTAACCGTAAATGTATCCCTTCAGCAGATAGGCTAATGTTCCCCAAGTACCCCAGGTTGGGAACCCTGCTCAAGATATTTCGTTTAGGTGCGTAACCACTTAGCAGAGAGTTTAAAAATACTTCCAGGTTTCAGATTCATCTTCCAAGTTTCCTGCTTACCTATCGTCGATAATCGTAGGGTTTGGACAAGGTTAACGCCTTATTCTATAACCGTGTAACTTGTTGAATATACATCTTAACTGGGTCGCAAGAATTCTTCCGATTCTGATTTTAAACCCTAAGAAAATTTTATTTTGCGCTTGCCCGCACATTTCAGGCGGTCTTGGTTTTAAAAAATTCCAATCGAACTTGAATTTTGGTCTATCCCTCACTAGTCTGTGTTGCACACATCAAAACATCAGTGCGTTAGCTGAGTGCTCTCATCCTTTCACTGCGTAACTTAAAAAACTGAACGCAAGAATATTTTGTTTAAATAGCTGGAGTGTTTTCAAAACGTTGTGAAATAGTCGGTAAACCGACGCAGTTTTGACAATGCCTCTTGTGTAGACGGATCTGGCGGCAGAGTTTGCGTTATTTACACGACTTGGCAGGAACGTTAGGAACTTGTGGCCGGTTTTTGTAGGAAACGTTTGGTACTTCCAGCAGCTTGCTTCACGCAGGAGGGCTAAGCGTATACCATCATTACATGGAGGAACAGCAACATTCGTCAGGCTCGGTCTGTACACGCCGGACTAATCTTTACTTCAAGGCAAATAGGAATCTTTTATCTGCGCTTTTTTCAGAAATGAAGCAGGGTAATTTTGTTTCACGCAAATACCAAGTATTTTTTTGATAAGGTTTAAAATGAAACTGAAATATTGCAAATTATATGAGAAATAACAAATAACCAACGATTTAACATCCCGCAATTTTTTCCTAGAGCAGATTTGTTTCTCCCCCCTATGTTATTGAATGGAACTCAGTGGTACCTTAATGCAAGTAACTCCCCCCTGCAAAGATACACAAGCGAATCAGTTGTGCAAACTTTTTTTAGGAAATCACTTTCACGTAACACCACGTATAATCAGTCCCAAAATCTTATTCAAATAAAATTGCTTGGTACCTTAATGATCTTGGCATTGAAATGTTATAGAATGTTTACGTTTTGTTATCTTCGTGTGACAATGAAAAAGCTTTTGCGCAATAATTTCCAACAACGGGAACCAGCGTTTTGTGCCGCTATGTAAAGCTACTCAAAACAATGAGGATTATACCCAAATTTCAAAGTCATAATTTTTATATACAGGCTATAGCATATTGTGTTTAAATCCTCGGCAAGCATATTGTGTTTAAATCCTCAAGATTTGAGCTTGCTTCGACCCACTGTAATTGCCTCTGATAAAATTGACTCGCTTCGTATAGATGTGTAGTTGCTGCAACAAACTTCATTTGGGGTTGTAGGCCAGTATTTTATATCAGGTGTCACGCGTATTGTTAAAATTCTTTAAAAATAAAGCAGCTTTTTATCGACATCCCAATAAAATATTCAAAAATTAATTACGAAAGCATTTACTGAACCCCGATTGAATTTCCGCTAATAACAGCCCTTCCAGGCACATAGTGACAGCCCCTCAGCGTAGATTTGCCAAACGCGAGCCAGTCTCCTGGGTACGCAAACACATTGCTGTGACCGGTTGAATGAAAAAGATAGTTCACGTTTCCGGTCTGATTATTGTAACGGATTATATGTTCGAAAATAGACACAGCAAATTACAAACAACAGTGCTCATTTTAATTCAAACGATCATCAAGCAGCAGTTACAGCAAAGAAGTTCGGTTACACACAGGATTTCTCATTCATTCGCGGCACATGACGTGAGATATTGTGGCAAAGTTATATTCCCTCCTTGTCTGAAGCGGATATAACAAACCAAGCGCTCAGATATTTGAAATAATGCGTGACTGCACAGGATTACATTAAATTCGCTTTGCAGCTAATCCTCACTCCCTATGCTGCCTTCCAAAAGTCAGATGTGCTGCTTAGCTTGTACCTTCACACATACTAAAGACAGGTTTTGGCCAGTCTTTAACAGGTGAATGCACGACCGAGCGAGTTGCCAGCAGGAATCTGTCTCAGTGAAATAATTAGCCATTGCCTTGATTGTCTTCGCCGAATCAGACGGTACGGCGCTGCATTTCCGAAGTCTTGAACAAAGTGTAATAAAATTAATTTGCAATTTGTGTTATCTCTGCCATGAACGCTTCAAGAAGTGTTCGTTTTTTTGTATGGAAAGGTTGACTTTGCAAGTAAATGACTGAAACAATTGCACGATAAGTAAATCACCGAGCAAACTTTAATTATCTCTATCAGCAACATAGGTAGAGCGAAAAGGGTCGCACGCCGATCCCGAACCCAAAACAAATCAGTGTTCCCTGTCGTAACTCTCTGCTAGCAGAGACAACACAGAAAATCGCAAGTCCTAGAAAAGGTTTGATAAATGTTCTTCTTGTACACTGTCATTTACATTATTTAGCAAATGTGGTTTTACTACCTTTTGAGGTTCCACACTTTTTTTCACTGATACATTTTGGTCATTGAAACATTTCGGCCAATTGTCTCATTTGTATCAAACTCACCATACCAGTGTTCATTCATTAACCTATATTTTCAGACATTCTGACCAAAATGGCTTAATTTTTTCGGTCATTTAAAAAACGGTCTATGACTGAAAAAAGACCCAGGTTCCACAGGTATATCAAATTTTGCATAAAAGGAACACAAAAGATATGCCAAGAGAGGTGATGTGTCCACTTGTGATGATGTCGTTACGTGATGCTGTGCAAGACTTGTATGAGTCTCCAAACAAGCTACTGATGATCCAGATAGGATCTTCAAGACTTTTACTGCAAATCAGGCTTTGATTGACTGGCACAAGTTGCAGGACCCATGTCTGTTGACTGAGTTTTGGAACCTGCAAAAATGCGGCATGAATTGGAAGGAAAGCTTAATAAGGAGTTGGTTGGTTATGTTGTCTTTTAACACTGCAAACTGTTTTGATTGCAATGCTTTAACAACTTGGTGAGTAAATTAAATAACTGATGGAATTTTCGAGTCACATGCATTAGAACTAGGGCAACCAAAAGTCAATAAGATCAAAAATTTTCTGCCTTTTTTAAAGCTTATGAAACGTCCACAAACCAAGTTTCACGCTCATACCCTGAGGGAATCCCAAGTTATTAGGTCAAAAAAAAGTCAAAATTTATCATTAGGTCAAACTTTCCTTGCAGCACAGTTTTTTTCTCTTTATCGATATTTTATTAAAACTACAAGAACAGATATTGGTATGATTTTGCAAGTTTTGTTGCAATTCTGTAATAATAATGGGTTTGCTGTGATTTCTGATGTAATAATGTTATTTTTTCCACTACTGGACGATGAACATTATGTAGGATAGGCATGGTGTTATAGAACTTGGTTTGGTAAATGCTTAATCTATTATGCATGGTGTTTCGACTTCATGTTCTCAGGTTTGACTCTATTTGCAGTTATTAATCTACTTATCAATATAACATCACCAAAGTTAAACATCCTAATTTTTTTAATTCTGAAGCATAGTGCATGAATATGCTTCTGGCAAGCTGAACTAAAGGCAGAAAGTTTATAGGTCAAAACCAAGTCAAAATTTGTAAATTTTAAAGTCAAAATTTCAAGTTTTTAGGTCAAAAAATTGGTTGCCCTAATTAGAACAGCAATAGCCACTGTGCAATGAATTTGAGTTCAATGCTTGTGGGCAGCATATCCACAGCATGTACGTTTTGGGAGGCCGTGTTTATCAGACAGCAAGTGAACCACAACAGACAAAAATGTGCTTCCAATTAGGTGCCTATGGCATTATGCACCAACAAGTAGCAAAGGGTAATTCTGCAGGCAGTAGCAAGTGTAAGTCGCATATGTTGAGTGCATTTGAATGTCACACAGGGCAGGACCTACGTAGCCACATCTTAGTTGCCCCATTATGACTGATGCTTGTTTTTTTACAAGCCCTATCTGTTAGTAGGGCATCAGACTGAATTGAAGTAGGCTCATGTATTTTTTGATTTTTTATTCCGGATTTGTAGAAGGTAAAAAGCAGTTTTGTTACCCCAATTTTTCACAGGCGTTTTGAAGTTAGCAGACATTTATAACTGTATGCATTTCAATATTAAGTAAATATCTGACAGTGTCAAGGATAAAAGTGTGACATGTCTTTTAACCAGGGATGTTGTAAAAAAAAACGACCAAAAAAACACCTGTTTTTTTCTTTAAAAGCTGTCAAAAAAGACTCTTTACTTTTCCTTTGAAAATCTACTAAGAAGTAAAAAACAATATACAGGACACTTGTACGGTTAACTATACATTTTTTAATCAAACAAAACGAACAGCAATTAAATTTGAAGGACTTGAAAAAAAGAGAAGAATGATTTGAACAGTTTTAGTCAATTCTGATGGTTATCTTCTTCAGCTCAGCACAATCAGTATATTTTAACAAATTTTTCTGCCCTCTCTGCATCAAAACTTTTCCTGATTTTGGATCATACCAAATCATATGTTGAAAAATTGTGCTCTATAAATGCTGAACTAGCAGGGCATGCACATAAACTTGACATGAAACTGCAGTTTGCGGGAATGGTTTTTGTCTGTTTGCTGTGTGCATGCTTGTCAAGCCTTCTACTTACGAGTGAACTGACCAACAACACTTCGTGAAAACAAAGATGGGGTACATTCCTTTACCTCAATTTTTGATGCCATAATAGGTATTAACAAGTTATTATTGTGTAATTCTGAAATGGTGATATTGTATGATGGAATAAAAACAATTCATAATGAGGTTTTTCTGATTTCCTCAAAAAAAGAAAAAAAATTGTTTCTTTAAAAAACAAAACAAAATAACCCGTTTTTTTTTCAAAAAAAACAAAACAAGTGGGTTGTTTTTTTTTAAAAAAAAACTGCTTTCAACAGAATGGAATCAGTTTGGCATGTATCTGTTCAGAAGCTTCTAATTCTTTACACATTACATTTCTTCCAACTCAAGGACTATTACTACTGTGACCACAATGCACATCAGGTAACACTCAAAAATATTTGATGCAGACCACTGGCTTTATAAGTAAAGTTATATCACAAGTTTCTCTGTGATTTGGACTTTCTAGCAGTTTTGGTTCAAAAGTTATGGCCAAAAAAATGTAGGTCTTGAACCAGAAACGCTAGTAAGGTGATGAAAGGCTCAAAAGACTTGGATTCTGGCCTAATTTCCAATAAAAACTTGAGCGAAATACTTCCATCTAGCAGTTGGGCCCAGGGCCAGGTAATCTGAGCCATAATGGCCAAAAGCCTACCACACTTTTGATACCACCCACAAAAAAAACAACAAACCCAACATTTTTTTCATTGCAAACTAGAAGACTCACCAAGTCTTCGGATAGCTGTTTAGCACAATCGACAGGCGAGTGGTGGTGCAAAATTAGCACTCTATGAGTAATTTCAAAGTACGATATACTTGTTCACTGGCTCCAAATTTTTTAAGTAGCAATTATTTGCAGTTAAAAACTATGCTGTCTAGTATCAAAGTCAGCTGAATTTTCTGAAGTTAAGTAAGTATCACACCATGATATCACGATCTCATCTCTGGGTGGAATTGCAATTGGCTGGAAACTAAGAAAAAAATCTGGCTCAGGTTGAACTTGCATGTTGCCATCCTTGCAATTTTATTCCAAATGTACTGCAACACTCATAAGTAAACAGCAATAGATTTTACGCTATAAGAATTTGACTTCGAAGAATAACATTTGGAGGGCCAAGAACAGATTCCTGTATGGTCTTTTATACTGTAAGTTTTGACCAAGGAGTGTAAATTAAGCTACCTGTAAATCATTGCGTTGCAGCAAAGTCTCTTGGAATCAACTCATTTCTGGCTGGAACAGATTTTTCATACATTGCATTATCTAAGATATGAACAAGAAACATTAAATGGTGCGGCAAGATTCAATTTTGAATTTGCAACTTTTGCTGCTTTTTTCAAAAGCATTTAAGATGCCATGTGTATGCATTTACACACCAGCAAATTGCTCATCTTGAACAGTGATCAAAAGTTTTGGTTTTTAATTTTATAATTGTTTGGTGTGCAGTCATAACTATCGTCTTGCTTTCTCGTCCAACACAATAGGAATAGTGCCAACATTTATTAATTCTCGTAGCATGGCGTCCAAACTTTAAAGATAACATTTTGTGAACCCTACTCACTGTAATATTTTTTCAATCTGAGTTTTATGCTATTTTCAAGAGGTAGTAGAACTATCACCTGTAATAATGTGGGGGAGAAAATCAAACCAGGTTGTTTCAATTTGTCATGGCTATGTGCAAATCTAGATCAGGGGTGCACAACCTTTGTTGTGTTCTTCTTCTGTTTTACTGTCTTTCTACTAAGTATTTGCATACAGTAGACAAAGAGTTTTATCCAAGGCTATATGGCCACAGGTTGTGCACCCCTGGTCTAGATATATTGCATTCTGAAATATGCAGGGGTTATCTATGTGTAACAGTGAGAACCAACAATAAAACTCATTGATGAAATGCAAAAGCCTTCAACATTAAAGTGTTAACTGATTATATATATATATCCTCACTTATGATGAGGCCACAAATTTTTTTACACAATGGAATGTACATATGTACATTTCCATTACATAATTTGTGTCTTTAGGATAAAGATTGTTGTCTGCATACTTGCCACACTTGTGGAGTTCACATTTTGATTTGTGCATGCTGTTGAAACACTTTCAGTGCTGGTGTTTTTCTGAAAAGATCAGGATGGATACAAAACACTGTTATTGAAACCCAAACAGTGGCCTCATCTGTTAAATCTTTTTAACTTTATAGTTTTCATACATAAATGTCTAAAATTTCAAGGGCGAGATTACAGCTGACATCCAATAGATGCCAGATCCATATTGGTTCATAGCCCAGCTTGTGTAGAAAATGCTAATATCCCTATCCTGCACACAACTAAAAACTTTGAATAATGCATATGAAAACAACATATATTCAGTGTGTATGACACAACAAATTAACATTTATTCACTAAAACAAAAGCACTCAAGATATAAAACCTATGTTTTAATGCAGTGAAACATCAAAAGATATTCTAAAAAAAGAACTTAGTATTGAAAAACTCTTCAATGCTTAGTACTGAGTAGTATTTTTTGCAGTGTCATATTTCTGGTTACACTGAGAAATCAGGATCAAAAACTGCATCATAAAAATACAGGCAGCCAGTGTTTTGGCAGTAACACAGCACAATCTTAACTATACCAATAGCGCCATGCAATGCCAACTGCAATTGTCAAAAAGAGTCCACCTATAATGTATTTCTTCCATGGGTGTTGTTTCTCACCTGCTTGCATGTTCTTCTTTATTTCATCAACTTTTTTTCGAATTGCATCGTTTTTGTCCTTTATTGATCGCTGGCGTAATCCATCATGAGTTACATTGTTCTCATCTGAAGCCTTGTTAATTAAGGTACTTTGTGTTATAGTGTTCCCTTCTTGCTTTCCTCGCTTCTCTTCTGTTGGTCCTTTTGGATCATCAGCATGTCGTTTCCTGCTTTCTTTTGGCTCATCTGGTAACTTATGTTGTTGGTCATCAGGTGACTTTTCTGAGACATGTTTATTTTTTCCATCAGGCTGATTTTGGTTATCATCTGTGTCTGGAGCGCCATTACTCACTGAAACTGCATGCTCTGATTGGATTTTTTTATCACATTCAGCAATTGCAACATAGCTAAACCGTAGCTGTTGAGCTGTTTGAATCAGTCCCATGCGATATTTTCGCATTTCCAGCAGTGTTTCTTCAATATCAAATGGTATTTTGCGCTGCAGGTATACAAAACAGGTATCAACAAGTGCAAATGTGCCTGATCTGCCTATTCCTGCACTGCAATGTATTATTGGTGGACCAACATCCTCCTCCAGCACCTTGTAGCTTCTGACACATGTAAGAAACTCCAAAAAGGCATTGGGAGATTCAGGGACTCCAAAATCCGGCCATGCAATATAATGGAAATGAAAAATTGTACGTGATTCAGATGATTTAAGCTGGGATAATTTTAGTGTCCTAACAGCAAAGTTTGTGTTTACAGTCTCACTGACCAGGGAAATTTCATAGCCTTCTTCCACATATGTCATTGTATCTCCAATATCCAAAGGCCAGTATTGATGACACTTGAGAGTACCTTTTTCAATGACCTTGTTCAGCATGATCACTGCTCTTGAATTCTGTTCCCAAGCCATCTGCCACAAGTGACCTGATGTACCAGGCAGAGGGCCTTGTGATAATATGTACCTTCTTCCTGCTTTTTCCATGGTCAAAAGGCTGCCGTTAATGTAATCATTAGGGCCTTCCATTAACTTAACGCGGTTGTGGTCATATGGACTGACATCCCTATAGCGGTTTCTGTTTCTGTTTATTTGCAATTTCGCAGCTTTGCATGAAAGATCATATGCAGCTGAGGTGCTTTTTATTTCACGAAACCGTCTATCCCAGCCATGCTGTTCATCGATAGTGGTTATCATCCGTTCTATCTTGCTTGTCATAGTTCTTGTACATCAGCCAACTCAAAGCAGCAATTTATCAGGCTATCGACTACAAAATGTTGAAATCTGAAACGACTCTGTTTTCAGATAAAAAATAACAATATCAGATCTAATGACGAACGTACCAGCTACTTACACGCGTAGCTTCTCATGCCTTCATTTCACAGGCCTTGTCAAACGTTTTACCACTTTCGACAATACGACTCGTTCACTGGATTGTCGAACGTCATCAACACGGCTGCTTTGTAGAGTACTAGACTAGCCTGCGCTTCTTTTTTCCCTGTCACCATTGCTTTCTTTTACCAGTCACGCTTGGTTTGATCGAGCACACCAGAGCAGGCGCGCAACGCGCAGCAGTACATTCACTGCCTTCTGTTGGTTTCGCAGGAGTGTACGTTGGCCTGCTGTGTGTCAACGCCTTAGTCGTGCGCTCGTGGTTGTTCTCGACAAAATCTGTCAGTCTCGTTTCGTTATATCTGCTTTTTCTGGCCAGTTACAAACATTTGACAAATTGTTTAATGAAATATAACTGATGGGTCATTATCTGCCTGGAGTTGAGTGAACGGCACAATCTTGGTGCAAGCAAACTGAAACAGTGCCTTGCCAACATTAATATGAAACTTACGCTGGAGTGTCCGGCCTACGTTTCTAGGCTATGGTCCACGTAGGAAAATAGGCGATAGAAATTGTAAAACTCTCGACATAAACCACTAACTATATGGGAAATTCATATCACGTTGAATTTTTGCAATAACTATGCTTTCTTGAAGGAAATCACTCAATTGCCCTGGAGAGCGAGTGTTAGTAACCACCAGGTTCAATGTAACATTCCTGCTTTGAGGCTCTGTTACGAAAATACACGTACCTGTTTCTCGAAAGATGCAGAAAATCTAACAACATATGGTTAAATGCTTTGATGCAGTCAGATTGTTTGTATTGGTCCCTATTCTTTGAACACTATAATCGCATTTTACTCTGTGATTGAGTGATCGAACTTTGCTGTATCCGTTTGATTGATGGCGTGTCATGCCACATGCCACAATGCTTCCGCATTTTACCTAGACTCGACCAATTTAGGAATTGGCGCCCTATTGCGCAGTAGTTTTGTAACAAGTGTTACGTGTTAGCTAACTTTAGTGTTAAGAATGTGTCTGCAACCCTATGGTTCTGTCCTCAATGCAGTTGCAAAAAGTGTCTGTAACCCTCCGATTTTGCCGGCTTCAGTGCCTTGTACTACGTGCTGTTTTGTCTGTTTTTATCGACCTGCGTTCTGCAGAGTGTGTGTGTTCATGTCACAAACAAACAAATAAATTACATTAAAATTAAATTGCTGAAATCTGTTACAACTGTAAGTCCTGAATGACACGTTTTTCGAAGACCGAACGCAAAAAACTTCTAAGGGACCGTTACCGGCGCTTAAAGCGCTTGGGCCTTTACTCGTTTTATGATGTAGGTGTAGCTATGGAAATATGCTGTGCGTGAGACTTGTGACGTGTGATGATAAAATATGGCAATGTCAACGAAATGAATACAAGAATTTTAGTGACTCCCTGTTTTTCAACTCGTCAGGTTAAAGTTGAGCTACTTGTACTTTCAATATTCGGAAATCACATAAAATTTTGGTATAAAAACTATTTTGGGCAGCTGTTCTGACGTTGGAAAAGAGGATGATGCATTTCAAATAAAACTTAACCCAGCCAATGGAGCCAAGTTCCCACGAAACCGCGCGTCTGTTTGATTCCTCCCATGTCAATACCAAGAAATCCATCTGCTCAAGGATCAAAATGTATTACGTGCACGTTCGCTTGAAAGTTTAGTGGGAACGTTGAATGTGGGTTACGCTCGTAATAAAAGCAGGCGGTAGTAAACAAGTACAGAAATACAGGGAAAGTACGGTTTTTAACAACTCGACGTTTTTTCATGAAATGGTTAAACAAGGGTTTTTATATCTTCTAAAATATTTTGGTAGAAAACTTAAATTCTAGACCTATTTTTTAACCCTGTTTTGCTTGTCAAACTTCTGCGGTGTGATTAAGTATATTATTTTACAGAGTATTCATGACTTGTCATGGAGCGCGGCGCTACAACGGTCTACCGGGCTTGCGAACCATTTAAATGCACCTGACTGAGTTATTTCTTTGACAATCACGACATTACGATTGTGGATTTTGCATGTAATGTGAACCAAACGGATCTCTGTTTCTGCTACGTAGATGTGTCGAGCCTGCAAAGCGCATCACGCCGACGCTGAAATATCTTCCGTTTTGCGTAATATAAGTTTCTTACTCAAGCCCAAAACCGTCCAAGAATGAACCAGGATAGCTTTTCAAGTCAAACATAATGTTTTTGACGAATCTTTTGATTTTGTCTTTATGGAAATTTAGCCTGCGACGTAGTGGTTAATTTATTGTTTTGATTTATCTTCTTTCTTGATGTGCAAGATTACCTGCAAACTAGTTTGAAAATTGACAGTCCAAAGCCTGTCAGTACTGTTGTTGCTTATCCGGGTACGTGGTTTTGTGTTGCAACAATCCGAGCCACTTTCACTTTAGAAACAGTTTTTTTATATTTTTTATCATCAGAATAAAAAAATTCTGACTTTTGATGGTGTTTTTAACTGCGCTTTTCGCCAAAGTGAACTGTGCTTTAACTTATAGAAACAGCTAACCAATATTTTTTCCGGTGCCTTGTTCAACGTATGAATGTTCACGAGCTAACGTTGTGCATATAAAAAAGTGGAGTTTCATGACCATTTGCACGCAACAACGATTCACGCCCAGCACGAGATTGCGCTGGTGATATCACGACGAAGTGCCACAGCATCATGCTAAATTTGTTAAATTGACGCTACTTAAGTAACTAGTACCCTTTGTGTATTCAAGTAACTAGTATTGTTTATGGAGATTAGTTACTTGAATACAGATAAGTGCAAGTTTGAATCATCGCAGAAAGATGAAAGCAGGGCACAGTCGCCTGATTCCCCGAAAGCCTGCAGCAAAGCTAGAGCTTTTACTGGAAATTTACGCTATTTTTTAAATTTCCACACAACCACAGGATTGATTGGCGAATTTTTGGAACGTGTTAGCAAGTAAAAAGTCGAAGTATGAAGGATGATCTTACTTTTTTTTGAAAGGTTGTGTTACTTTCTCTTACTTATTTTCCGTCGTTTTTCGAAATGCATTTTTCCAATCGCGTTTTTGTTCTTAAATTTTAGTTTAGTAATACTGAAGTTCTAAGTATACAGGCCGTTTTACGAAGTGTGCGCAAGACTTATTTTTCTGTTTTGTGATTTCAATCCCGATCATTTCGCAGAAGCTATTCTGTACTTTTAGTTTTCTCAAATATTTGAGGTATTTCTACGCCACGTGAATGGAGATATTCGTACAAATGGATCGCAAAAGTGAAAATTAAAAATTTACAGTCACTTGATGGTACGCACTTTGTGTTGTGTGCAGAGCTAGCTGCTTAATCCACAGGCGTCAAAATCTTACTCCAAACAATACAAACAAATACGTACTATTTCAGCTTTTGTGTTTTCTTTTCAAAGCAGTGAACTGCATTATTTGATGTAAACTTCATTAATTTTTAAGCAAATCTTTGCACGGCTATACTCTGTAGTGTTTGCTGTGTTGTCTGTTGCAGCATGCTGTTGCTAGTTCACCCCTGCACTTAGTTTGCCTCCGCAACAGGAACCCAAAACAGGATATAATTTTGTGGCTTAATAAGAATATGCTTTCGTTACAACTTTCCGGATGACTTGCCGGAAGCAGCGAAAGGTCACACCATCTTGCTTTTAAATTGATTGTTCCATAGGGAAATTGTCAACCTGGAAATTCGGTTCTATGCGGGGTGTCACTGACAACGATATTCTAAGCTGCGGTATTGAAATCGCACACGCCCCGTAATTTCTCTTTGTTTGAATGTAAAACAAGGCTGCTGCAAAACCTTGCCTACACAATATTTGCGCAAATTGTTTTTATTTGGGGCGTCTTTTTCCATGAAAGCAAGGGACTCAGCTGGTATGCCAATTGTGGTCGAACCCCTGTGCATCAGTTGGAATAACACTGATGTCTCAATCTTATCTTGTAAATAAACAACTTGTAAACTGTGTGTTTGGTTTGCTAGGAGGTGTTTATGACTTGTTACAGTTGAAAACATGTAAAAGATATGCCTGAGATCGAGACCTATGAACTGCATAGTGAATAAAGTGGAATTGGTACTTGGCAGTATAAAGCATCGAAATAGCATTTACATACTACTCGAAATCAACAGTACTTTGTATTGTCGTTGGAGAGTGTACAAACTGCAAACGCTTGGAAACTCCTTAGGAAAGTGTCGCAGAACTTAAAAGAAGTGTTTTTGAAAACATAATATTGTCAGCTTTCCAAATGGCTGCACGTTTTTCTTGGGAGGAGAAAACTTAAATTTATTTTCTGGACCTAATCGTGCTTTTTGTTTCACTTGAGTCTTTAGGCATACTGCTACGTTTTCGGTCGGTCACAAGCCAATGTCAAAACAGACCCCTCAACCAAAGTGAAGAAAACTCGTTTTATTCACGTGGTGTATTTTTCTGTCTAACAGAAAGGATATACGGCCTTACATTATGCTGCGAAGGGCGGAGATCCTTCTATCATTCAGTTCTTGATATTACATGGAGCTGATATTATGAAAAGGTAACAGCTACTTTCTTTGTTGTTCAATGTGTTAGAGCAGAAATGTGACGATACTCTGTGATTTAGGGATCATTATGGACGAGTTGCCGATAACTACTCCAATCCCAAGGGTGTGTCGGTGGAAGCGGTGTTCCAAAATGTGCAGATGGCGCTGGCTGGAAAAAATATGTCTACCTTGGTAAGTTACTGGTTTTGTGTGAACGACTCGCCATCATCCATGCATATTCACGGGGAATAATGCGCAAAGTCGTGGTTTTTGAACCTTTGGTGCATGTGGTGCGTCGATATGGTGGTATGCCTGACACGGGTGCTACAACATGCTTTCCGGCTAGTTGCAGGTCTTGCAGCAGCGGCCCCTACCAAAGCAACTTGTTGTTTTGTGCATCTTTTCAGAGTCCCATGAGTTTGATGCAGCACTCCCAGTTCCTTCCCGGCGTCAGTCCTGTGATGTACCATCAGCAGCAACTTGCCCAAGCTGTACAAAACCAGCTGGTGGGCCAGATGCTTGCACAGCCACCGGGGATGGCGGCCATGTTCGACCGAAATCATTCGTCGGGGTCATACAATATTCATGCCGCCCAGCCTACCGTAAAATCCAGATCGGACGTATACGATTACAGCAAAGCGCAAACCAGTTACCGCGGTTCTCCTTTCAACCAATCCTCGTACGACCACTTTCCGAGACCGTACGAACATATGCAGAGGCCAGCAGCAAAAAATGCGACTTACAACCATCGAATCGATTCGGTGAGTTCTAACCACTTGGGCGTCCCTGAGCTTGTTCGCTCGGACAAGCAAGCTCACAGGTACCGCAGTCAGGGGCCGGTACATCAAAAAGTTGATAAAATCGGTGGCAGCCCGTCGTCGGTTTTTGAGTCATATGATAAGGTATCGAACACAAATCACTCAGCCTATGCAAAGGTGAGCAAAAAGAATGATCGGCACATCACTGCGGAATGCAAATTGCCATCGACTACCGACGGGAAGTGTTCGTTTCGGGTGGAAAACATCGCAAAGCCTGCCCAAACCCCTTCTGCACACTTTTCCGCAACCAGTTCTCGAGTCGTGAGCGACAGTACCTGTAAGCACCTCTCCGGAAGCCGCTCAGCTCCTAAGTTGAACGATTCCTCTGCTCTTTCTATCGGGATCGACCCGTCGCACATCGTTTCTCCTTTGTCCACGGACTTCTATCGTCCTCAGCCAACGCACGTAACTTCGGGAGTGAATGGGCCGAATGACATGGCGCTTAAGCCCGTGAAGATGCCCACCACTCTGCCGGTTTTTTATTCCACAGGCGACAGCCCTTATTCTGCCATTTACCAACCCGCGCACATGTACACCTCAAACAATCACGAATCACCGCACAAAAAGCAATCGGAACAGCTAACGACGCTGCAAAGGCCGGCGCACGACCCAAAAACGCCTTTGCCGCACTCCAGGAGCCCGATTGCGGACTCCCCCAAGCACGCGGCGCCAGTGCAATATATGAAAGAGGAAAAATATAGCCAGGAATCAACGAGTCGGCCGTCTGTTTGGAAAGCTACGGAATATTCACGGCGTCCGAACAAAAGCCAAGATCCTCGCAACGTAATTCTTCAGCCTGGAGAAAAACCAGCACCGAATTCCTCACCTTCGCCTGTGCTGCACAACTCCACTCAGCGCCCTGATTCGAGTGGTTTCAGTCAAGCACAACCTTCGCATGCTCTGCCACAAGCCACTGCCGACCAAATAACCACCGAGACGCCTGGCGCGAAGCGTGGCGTTGAAAATTCACATTTCAACGACATTGATGCGAGGTCGGTGGTTTCGCCGCTGACTTGCAACACTGATGAGCAGCAGCAGTCAGTTAGAACAGCAGGGGACGCTGCGCTGCACGAAGAGCCCGCCTTGGATTTAAGTAGCGAACGCCCTTCCGACGCAGAAGCTGTTGTTAGTTCCGTATGCGAAGCGTCTTGTCCGCAACAGCGCCCCGTGGATTTGCCAACTGATCCCGACGAACAAGCAGCAGAAGCAAAGCAATGGCCCGAGCCTCAAGCAGACGATGCGAAACCGCATCCTGACTCGGATCAATCCCGTCATGCTGACGACACGACCGAGCAACTCACCATGTCAGTGCGTGAAGAGGCCTGCACGGAAAAAAACAAAGACAAGCCAGAAACGTCGTGGAAGGGAAAGAAACAACGTGCTGGCAGGAAGCGCGGACGTCGTTCAGGTATTTTCAGCTATTGTCGAATCTTTTTTTCAGAAGTTCACCGGCGCGTTGCCTTAGAGCTAGATGAGCATTAGTGCGTTGTTTTTGCCCTACTTCACTTACATAAAGTTTTGGTGAATGGTTGTGTGATCATTTTTAGCCGTGGAAAACGACTGCTCCTATTAGATCATCATTCGTTTGCTTGTTGCAGAATCAAACGCAGTTGCTGCCAAACGGAAAAAACGCAACAGCTCGGGCGCGAAGCCGCCATCAGCCATCGCAGACCCGGAAGAAGATAGCGTGTCGCATTTTGACCAAAAACCCAAGAAGTCGGAGACCGGTAATCAAAGTTGCGCTTGGTGTGGTGTTTTTCTCTGAAAATGGCCGCGCAAACTTTTGTGTGCGGTTTCGACCAGAGAACAAAGCAGCTGTTTTTACTTGGCCGAAAGATCTGCGTTACCTGTTATTACATGGAGCCGCGAAAGAACTGAAGTCTTGTGCATAAGACTTTTGCGTTTTTGTTGTGTGTGTGTGTGTGTGTGTGTGTGTTGCGTAATGTTAGAATCGGCTCTCAGTGCTTGTGGTATGCAAAATGCCCGATTTTGATCACCATCACCATCGCATCTTCTGAGTCACCTATTCAGACTGAATGGTACTTTTCTTTTTCTAGAAGATGATTATTTGTACGACTTGGTCGGGTATTTCACGAGCTCCGAACCTGAAAACGACGACTCCAGCGACGAGGACTTCCACTGCCCGATATCCAAGCCCGTCTCAGGGAGGAGAGGAAGAAACACATTGCCAGTGCGTCATTCGGTGCGTCGATCGGCCGGTGCTGTGTGCGACCATTCCTCGCCGTCGCTGGACGACAACTTTAGCGATTACGAGCGATCGACAAGCAAGAGCCCTTCGAAACGCAAACTGTCGTCACCGTCCAAGCAAGCCAAGGCGACAACGCTGAAGAAACCCAGCTGGGCCAAAAAGCGCACCAAGAAGTCCCGCAAAGTGTCGAGCGAGTCTGCGTCGAGCGGCAACGCGAAATCAGCGCGCGGAAGATCGCCCAGCAAAACCAGCGAGCCTCGTCCGCCCCCGGGGGAACCTGCGACCAAAGTTCGTAGGAAGATCAGGCGCAAATGGAAAAAGGTGTACAACTTTCCCGTTAAGACGAAAAAGCGCGTGGACCGAAGCGCTGCCTCGAACGCGTCGAAGAGAACGAGCGTCTCCGCTTCCGACCAGAAGTCAAAAAGAACGAAAGACAAAGTCTCGGCGAGCGTCGATGAAAAAGCGTCGAAAACCGTGGAACTTGTGGAGAGCAAAGCGGACGTGAAAAGACACGTCAGACGGGCTAAGATTGTCCAAAAGTCACTCAGCGCAGACGACGCGAACGGTAAAGTTCGAAAGACGTCGCGCAACACCACCGACATCCTGAACAGTCCTCCTTTGAAACCGTGTGACACTTCCCCCACTTTGATGGATTTGTACAGGGGCAAAAAGGTGGTTTCTGTTCCGAGCGTCTCCAGCTGTGCGGACGATGCCAAAAGCCCGGTAAGGGGGTCGCGCGCGACGGAAGCGAATTTGTTCGGTGACGAGCTGACGGAAAAAGAGGCTGAAGTGCTCAGTCACGCTTTGGAGAACGACGCGTCGCAGCAGCTCCCGGCCGAAGGCATTGTCGCTAAAAGGGACCAAAAGCAGCAGCAGCCCGACAGCGCAACGGGCGCCCAAGCTCACTGCGCCGGTTCGCAAGTGACGATTGCGCCGCCTAAGAAAAAGCGCGGACGAAAACCGAAGGCCCTGAAGGAGCCTGTCAATAACGGAATGCACCGGTTGGAGAACTTGCTCTACAAGAAAAAGAAACTCTCAGACGAGGTTCCGAACTTGGCTGCGGGAACCTTGCCTAAACATATTAGAAAATTGAAAGGAAAAAACGTTGGGAAACCTGCAGATGGAAAGATAAAAGTCAGGTAAATATTTGTCCACGTTGTATAATCGCCGACTAATGTATATCTGGGAGTTTCGAAATGGTGCGGAAGTAGTTCCTTGGCCTGGAAACGAATGTGCAAATTAGGTTTTTGTTCCAGGATTTCTTGTGAACCCATAGGCCGAAGGCCTATCGTCTGAGTTTGGGAGAGGTAAACATTACACGGAGGAGTAATATTTCATAGCTGCTATCATGTAACATCAGCATTCCAAATAGGTGATACACGGAACCAGAATTGATATACGGAACCAGATTCCAAATACGGTACCAAAACCACGTTGGCGAAAATTCCGCATATCCCGCGTCATGTGGTGTTCCCAAATGTTGGAACGCTGTGCTTTTCCGAAAAGGAGTTAAGAGTTAGTCTGAATTTTGAACTCGCATGGCACGCAGCTGTCCGCGGTTATGATTGGATTTCGTTTCTCAGAAGAACATTTTCTCTTTAAGATCCGTTTCGTTTTAATGGTGTTCCTATTCAAAAACTTCGGTTTAATTCGAAGCGTTTTGTTTTTCAAACAGCTTTTGCTTTGCAGAGGAAGAAAAGGAAGACCACCGGGTTCAGGAAACAAGTCGAAAATAAAGCATCCCTCCGTTCCGATCGCCGCAGAAACTCAGCAAGCGGTGTGTGCCACGACGTTCTACTCGGCTGCAGTGATGTTGGGACATGTCGACGCACAACACTTTCACGAAGCTTTTATTTTTCAGGATGCCAGAAGTGTGTCTTTGAAGGAAGATTTCGCGATGGTGGAAGAAATTTTGTCAGTAAACACCCCCAAAGCAACCATGCCTCCTGCGTCACCTGCTGATGTGCGTTCCACCCCCCCGATAAGTCATCGTGCTTTAGACGTAAAAAAGCTGACGTGTATTTAAGGACCTTTTTAGGAGTGCTTTGCGTATTACACCGGATGGCGTCGAAATGTCCACACACTGCGATTCAATATTAGCGACTTGAAAGTACGGAAGCCGCAACTGATGTAATTTCAGCTTTCTAGTTCTGCTGCTCTTCGTTGCGCTGTTATATTCAGCAACCTGTGATAAGAGCAGTGGGAATGTTTTGGGTCAGCAATAAATTGATCAGTGAGGATGACGCTAGAAGTTGCTACATCGTGTGACGCAAGTCTTAATCACACCACCGACGCATTGTCATGTCCTGAAGTGCCGTATCGTATCGTAACAACTGTGTGAATAAGCGCGCACGATTTGCGAGGTCCTACTATGTGTCTATAACGTTGATTTCTGCAAATGCGCCACTGACTTATCGTACAAGGAAAATCTTCTCGTGCCCATATGTGAGAACACAACCTGTCGGACATGAGATTTTTCCCCTATGTACTTTATTTCCGTTTTTCATCTAACATGTAAGCGATATAATAAATATCACGGCCAAAGCAAACGATACAACTGACATCTTGCAAACGTTTCGATAACTACTGTTATCATCCTCAGTGCATAGCAAAAGAACTGCAGTGATCTTGCTGCAGGTTCTTATTGGTTATTCAGAAAAAAAGCGCTGAAAAAAATGAAAAACGCAAAGAGCTGTTTCGGTAGTGACGTAGTGGCGCGAAACATACGTAGTCACATGACTCAGCTGGATACGCGCCAATGGTGATGGCGCGTGACGTCATGAGTGAAGCATGACGGCCTTCGACAAGTTAAAAATGCGTGGAGGCATCGACGGGATGTTTGCATTCAGCTCTGGTCTGTGTTCTTGAATCAACAAAGATTCAAGAATCTGCAGCCGTCGCCCATTGTTGTCACTGCCAATGACCTCAGGGCTGTGAAAGTCAACCCGATGAACCTGCAGCAGCATCACTGCAGTTCTTTTGCTGTGCACTGAGGATGGTAACAGTAGTTACCGAAATGTTTGCAAGATGTCAGTTGTATCGTTTTCTTTGGCCGTGATATTTATTATAAGGCTATTCAGCACTTCCGTTTTTCGTGTACCATGTAAGCGATGTTTCCTGGATTCTGCTGCGAAACGTCGAAGACTGATAACTAGCAAGTAATTTTTTTGCGCAACTGCCGAAGTGAGCTTCAAAAGGAAACCACTTGCAATGATAAACGGGTTGCTTCCCGAGGATACCGGGGCAGACAGTTATGGAACGCGTTTGCTGGCAATGTACAATAAAGCAAGGTGCGAAAACTTTTCAACACTCCGAACTTATTGCTTGCTGCTAAAACTACATCTTAAACTGGAATGCAATGCAAAGTTGTTTTGTCTCGCAGAATCGGTGCAAAATTTTGAAAAAGTGGACCCATTTTTTTTTTGTCTTTGATCGCAGGCCCAAAGTGAGCAAACGCTCATCTGCAGAATGAACCCCGGACACCTGAGCCATTTGTCGTTATGGCTTTCCTTTTATCTGTACGTTTGCAAAAAAAATATCATTAACGTTGCGCTTGTGCTTGGATCCACCAGCGCGTGATAAACTGATACAGGGTTGTAAAGCGCAATGAGAACTATCGGAAGCCATCCACGAGTGCTTTTGCACAAGCGGCAACTTCCTCTGTTACGTGGTTTTGTTTGCGCTTCGACGGCGTCCGTGTGCTGAGCAGCCGACGAATCACTTCCATTAATTGGAAGAAACGACACACTGATTTTCATTGCCCTGAACATTCATCCCTTGACGAGACGTTTGGCAGCTCCTTTCTCGTTCATCATTTACCTGACCGCATATACACGCTAGCACTGCAATTTGCACAACACAGCCTGAGTCGTTTGTTGCTGGAATATTTATTGGCATCTGTTGAAATTCTTACTTTGGTAAATTTCTGCCCCTCTTCAAAGTTTCATCAGCTGAAGTTTAATCGGCATTTTCTTTTGTGTCAGTGCGACGACGAAGTCATGTGCTCTTCCAGTCTGCTCGAAGTCGGGACGAGTTCTCTGTCATCGGAGCTGTTCATTCCATTTAACGACTTCCGCTCATTTCAAGGCCCGTCGCTGTCCAGAGCGTCGACACCACTCAGCGCGATAAAGGAGCACAGGATGTCACAACGGTCGTCACCTCTTCCTGCGAGTGCGTGCTTTTTTGCCGACGTGTGCTTTATTTGCCAGTCTGTTGTCAAAACCGAGTGAAATGAACCACATTTAGTTCGCTGTCCTTCATCTTACATACATAAATCACAAGACTAAAATTGCAGTTGCAATAGATTGGTTAGGGTGTTTTCTGCTCCATTATAAAAACGCATAAACAAGTTGCGCAATTTAGTCAAAAATGTTCGTAATTAACTTGATTTTATTGCGGTAAACACAATGCAAAGGTTTTTCAATTGCTGAGAAAATTTGCGTCTCATGAAGATAGATCGTTTCTTGATTTGTTATTCATAGTTTCCCAGTATGATCGTTAATCTTGTTTTTAGCCCAGTGAACTGCCTGGCTTCCATTTTGCTGAGGTCTTTTGCCTTGTTTCTAGATATCAAAAAGCTAACGAGCAACTCTGCCATTGGAGAGACTGTTCTGCACAAAGCGGCGAAACATGGATATCTGGTAAGTAGAAGCGCTACTTGCTTTTCCGAAATTCCGTTGTCCATGTCGAACTGAAAATTGTACTTGTGGAAAAGGCGATTCGCGGCAGGACGATTTGAAGAAATGCAGTTCCGCGCAATTGTTTTGCCAGACAGTGAAGTTTCACAGCGCGGTCGTTGTAATTGTTCCAGCGGTGTGACTGCAAACAAGCTTCGCCGCACCAAAAAACGATGTCCTGTTCAGGGAACGGCACCTCGTCCGTTAAAAGCAACCGCGTGCTTCGCTGTATTTGGAAAAATCTGAAGCATGTTCCGAAATTATTCCAGGGCAAATGTGATTGCGGTAATGTTTGGCTGCTAACTTTCGGGTACTCGACATGTACTGCAAAATGAACGCGAATCAAACAAATCTTAGTTTTGCATTGCAATGATCTCGTCCGTATTCAACGGATCTGAGCATAATTTTTCCAACTATACAAACTATCTTACATGCGAAGCTTTAGATTCTTACGTACAGTAAACGTCATTTATTGCCGATTCCATTTTACCGGCGACTCACCGGAATTCGGTGAAGATCCAGATTAACCAAGGTTACTGTAATTTGATGCGTCCGCCCAATCTTCGACCCTCATTTTTTTCTGCCAAAAGAAAAACAGAACATATTTGTGCTGCTAGCCGGTCTTGTCCTGCTCTGTTGTAAAGGGTGCGGGAAGAAAAATTATGTGATAGATGAAGTGTGACAGAAAACACGATAAAACTGCTCTTTTGCGAACAAGTGTGAATTTTTTGACTCAAGTGCACAACTTTTCTTTACAGTTTTGTTTTTTCAAGATTATGTTTTGTAGATAAGGCAGAGGTTTTCGCGAGTAGCTCGCATTAGTTGCGTTATCTTGCAAATATCTGCTGAGTTGTTGGTGCGGTTGAGGAGGGAGAAAACAATTAACTTTTCACGGACTATCGTGTGTTGTCTTCACGCAATCCGAAGGATTTTGAAAAAAGGGTTTCATTTTACACATTTGGCGAGCTGTGGCAAAAGCAGATTAACCATACGATTTATATACATTTCAGAATGTAGGTCATTATAAAGATTTTTCATATGTAGTAAGTGTGGAATAAGAGCAGATCGTTCGTGAAGCAGGCGGTCACGGCGCAACACAAGTAGCTGACAAACAAATTGCATTCGAACGCGTATTTCTTCATCAGAAGCCAAATACAGAAATAAACTGCGCCCAATCATTAACTCGTGCGGCCATCTTTCGACGCCAAGCAGAGTGTGAAGGCCGGTTTACACGAGACGCAGTAAAGTGAGTCAGGCGCAAGTTTTCCTTTCTTTTATTTTCTCCAAGAGGAAGCCTGGTTCAATTAGACCCTAAGCTCAAGGCAGATTTCACGGGGCTCCGCTACACTTGCAGCGCTCTAGCAGCATTCGAAGTTGCGTCAAGCTGAGAAAAGAGCGAATTTTTTCCTGAGGTCCTCGCATTGGAGCTGTCACGCTTTTGACTTCGCACTTAAATAAGCGCATGTACAGCACAACGACCTGAGAATAGAAGCCATGCAAGAGGATTCATGTGTTGTCCAGACGTTTAACCTTTACATATCAATAATAACCTTACGTGCTGTAAATTTATGCTGGGTGTGCTATAAAATTCAATTATAGACCAGGTTAGGGTTGCTTAGACTACATGACCACTTGTGTACTGAAGATAACTTGTCTACTAAAGTGTAGCCAGCTATTCACTCTACCCTGTAACTGGACTTACATGTGGAGTCAAATTGTTTCTGAATATTTAAAAAAATTATGACTGTTGTCGATCGATCATCTAGTAGAGATCCTAGAGACCTAACCAGCTAATAACCTACATCTGGGGAAGATTTACCTTTTTCAGATTTCAAGCTTGCATTTTGTGCATACAACATCATTCAACAATAAGCGCAACATATCGTGACACGGTGCTAAACTCTGATCACAGAAAATGAAAGAACATGCGTTCGTGTAGGCTTGCGCAATGAACTAGAACTCCACTAATTGACTGCAGTAAACTTTCACCGAACAGCCCTACCCAGTATTGAGCAAATGCAGTGTGTAGATTTTACAGCAGTGGTGTGTTTTGTGACGGTAATTCTATGAACATTCCTCAGGAGTTAAAGCTCGTGGGCAATGACGGTAGAACTGTGTCCAGTAGCTTAAAACCTCAAGCACCTGACTGTTTCATTTGTTGAGTTGTGCTATCTAACAATTTACAGTTTCAAACGTTGTTTTGCAATGAGCAGATAAACCAAGAGCAATTTTAATTTCCGTCACTGAGATCTGCTTTGTAAAAGAGAAAAGAGAGCTTCTGAAAACCGGCATTTGTTATCTTCCACGTTGGGCAAAAGTTCGCACAGCCAGTTGAGGCAGCACCAACAAAATGTATTGCCTCCAAGAAGAATTTTTGACTTCGAGGAAAGCCATGCACGTCACGAAATTCTGCGCTACGTTTCACTGCACTTTGCTTCACTGTAGTGTGCACCGGACTTGACTCTTAAAAAAGAGACTTCCGGTGTTCATTGCACGAAAAAAAAAATTTTGCTTTTTAGCTATTTCCTTCTACCGTTAATAGCACGTAAGCGAACTGTTACATGCTGCGTCGCCTTACTGCTGGCGACACATGTAGGCTCTGTCAGTTTTCACTTGCGCGTGTTGGATGGAAGACGTGTTCTGTTCCTTGTACTGTTTTTGACTTTTGGACTTGCACTATTTTATGTAGTTGCTGCCGTTTTCGCAGGGCTGCGAGATCGGCCACTCAGCTAGTTTCGCTTTCGCAGGACAATATCCAGCATTATTTGGAACGCGGGATGGAAGTCAACACGAAGGACAACGCCGGGTACACTGCTCTTCACGAAGCGTGCGTTCAAGGTCGTTTGGACACCGCACTGTTGCTGCTTGAATTCGGCGCCGACACGAATGTTAACTCGACCGATGGCACAAGGTTTGTTTTTGATGTCGTTTTTCTATGCAGCGTGAAAAAGTAGTTTTGTTTTAAGCGTGAAAATAAGTATATATTCAGTAGTTCACATATAGCGTCGGTGTTCTGGGTCTGGTTGGTAAACCAGATGAATCATACTACATTATCTTCAGTGGTAATGTTCGTTATTTACCCCACAAGACGTTACGCGCAATACAATCTTCACTCACACCTTCAACAACGAAATGGTCTTAGCTTGTTAGTCTTTACCGCCATTGGGTCAGATTAGTTGCCAAGTTTTTTTTCTTTCTTTTCAGGTGCAATTTTTCAAAACATCAAAATGCATTTTGATTGCAGTCGTTTCCTTTTTGACTGATATTTAAACAGTGGTTGTGCTTTTCGGCTTTTGAACGTCTTGATGTCAAACATGCTGCAGCCGTGTTTCGCGAGTCCATGCATGAAGTATCAGCAAGCTGCGCAAATAAACTCGCCACGCTGTTTCTTATCAGACCAATACACGACGCGGTCGAATATGATCACATTCACTTGACGAGGCTTCTCTTGTCCTGCGGCGCAGACCCGCTGCTCAGCAAATTCTCTGGTCGGGCAATCCCCAACATGATTCGCAGTGAAGACATGGGTACCTTCATCACAGGTAGGCGGTGCAGTAACTGCTACTGCTGTATAGCAAAAAGCGTTTTTCGTGCTGAGTCATATCTGAAAATGTTGTTTTCATCCTGACACTTGACAAAACCTGATATGGCAGATGGATTTGCTTGCCGCACCTGAATCTTGCTTCTTCGTGTCACCGTGCAGCGCCGAGAAAAAGAAAAAAAAAACAGATGATTTTTCAAGACGAATGTGATGTCAGGCCTACCTTGAAAATGGAACATTGTATCGCAGGATGATGACGTGATAGTGTTTTAGGAAATTGTTGGAAATAAGCTTTTTAGTAAATAGTTGACAAAATGTAGATTGCTGTTCGTATACACGAGAAACAAGAACCCCGCATTTTTTGTAAGTGAAAATAATGGTGAGTCTTATTTTCGGGGAAACACAATGGTTGCATACGAGGACTCCTTCCCAATTTACGAACTATTGTCAGCACGGGACTTAAAAATCATGCGAAATAACATTTTTCGTTTCACGCGTCTCTAACAATGCTGGCACGCAATGTCTGCCGCGGGTCACTAACCTGAGACGGATGCGTTTTACCGTCGATGCTGGCGTGTTTGGCAATAGTGCCAATGCAATCATGACCGGACAAAGAGAAAATCATGGTTTTTCTGTGAGTTTAAGAGAATGTCTTGAAGAAGCATGCTACAAATCGGGCAGCTGCATCGTAGTGTTGAACATCGTGCATACTTTCGTGAAACATGAACCAAAACTTTTAAGGGTGTGTAAGCAGGAATTTTTCTGTACGTAAGAACTTGTGTGGATGTTTTTCTGCTTCCTTTACAGCTTTGTCGATAAGCTTTCCTGTAAACGTCATGCTGAATGAATCGAAGGGCATCTGCGTTCAACTTCCATGTTCAATTAGGCGTAGAACTCGTAGACTCCCATCTCGATATCTACTACATTCATAGCAAAACCACTGCGGAGCGACTCGCGCGTGACAAAGTAGCCTTCGAGGGTCACTACTGTGGATTATCCGTGATGCTTGTAAAAGCACTAAGGCTTGCTTTTTCAAACCGAAGTTTTCTGGACAAACCAGAGTTAATTCAGTTATAACGTTCATGGTACACACGTTTCTTGTGCTTCCAAAAGTTGTTTATTTTTTTTATATATCTGGTTTGTTCGCGTCTTGACGGTGTGGTTGAAGTTTGCTGTTAGTTGCGGCTATGTTGTTAGAATTATACGAAATCTTGTTTTCCGCAGCGTACCTGAAAGAGTTGAAGCAACTTACTGAAGAAGCGACAGAAGACGATGATTTACTGTGGAAGTTTCCGGCGTCCTGTATACTTGGTGGGTGCTTTACCACAACCGAGGCATTTAACACGACAACCTACAGGCATGCGGGGAGATTTTTTTAGACTGTTGCAATCATTTCCTTGAAAAAACGTTCCACTGCTTCGACTTCTGACGGACTGCGAGTTAGGTTTTCGTGAAAATTGCGTCTGCATTGTCTCTAGATTGACGCAATTTATGGGATTTTTTCATAACCGTGAAAAAAAAGAAATGTTCTTACCCGTTTTTAACACATCTCTCGTTATTTGCAAATTCACACGTTTTGTTGCGCGGCTGTCCTGCTGTTTTGCTCACATATTGTATAATTTTGCCCTGAAAACGGATCAACCCTGGCTCATTTGTCTCTTAATGAATTTTACAGCACTAAAGAAGGCCACTGTCCCCCAGAAACATGACCTCGTACGCATGTGGTACCCAAATTTGGACCTTAACCGACCTTTCGTTTGTTGGTCTAAAATTTTCCCTAAAGCGGTAATACTAATCGTTGCTTGTTGACGTCATTTGCCTGGTTCAAGCTTGCAGTTGATGCCTGGCGCCACTGGAGGATACCATAGGATGTATATTACTTGAAGTTGGTCATGAGGGAGTAAATACAGAATTTCGCAAGCTCAGTGTAAAGATAAGAATGTGCTCGCCTATGGATTTTCCGTATTGCTGAATTGTTGGTTGTGAGTAGCCAAAAATGGAACTTTTCTCCCAACTGCATTGAGCAAATCGCCGCTTCGGCCTGATTGATAAAAGCTTCGTTGTGCACAATGTTCGAGAGTTTTGTTGTCAATTTTAACGTACGCTCTGCATTCTGGACCAAGACTCTTGGTAGATAAGCTCTTCCCGTGTACTGCAGCTCTTTTTTTGCGTGCTTAAGCCCTTTGCTTCGTGTTTTTATGACTGCTCTTCTTTAAAAAGTTGGTTTATTTTCCTATTTTTGTAAATTTCAGACAAGCAGGTTTCGAATGGTTATGACGTGCTTGCCAATGCGCCCGAAGAAGATCCGACTTGCATGGACGTGACCTTTGAACTCTATGATGACCCTCCGCTCAACACTTACTTCGTCCAACCTTCAGAGACCACCAAGTAAATACTGGATGCGTTTTGGTTCTGGCCACTTTGTTATAAAATGTTCGTTTTACGCCTTACTGATTCGATCGAATCGGCGTTTTCTTGGGTCACGTTTTCTACATTTCTTGGGAAACCGCATGAGGCAAGCTTTAGAGGCTCATGGACATTTTTATATCGCTGTGGAGACAAATGCCCATAACGTGAGTGTGCTGTGCATCACGCTGTCCGTTCAGCAAAAGTAACAACGTTATCCAAGGTTCCCCGTTGTCTTGTCCTGTTAATGTTCGGCCTCGCGGCCTTATGGGACGATGTCGTGAAGGTGGGTTTATCTTCGTTCTTATGCCTGCAGAACAGCAATTATGCGTGTTTCTCCCAAGCAAAGACTTCTGAAACAGTGATATTGATTGGAATCGCAGACAAAGCAAGCGAAACATTCTTGTGCTGCAGCTTTGTTAGATCTTGGACCAGGCCCGAAACCAGGGGTAGGCAACCAGTCCATCCCCCCCCGAAATTTTCAAACTCATGTGTAGTTGTTAGGTACAACAAGTTACAACGATTGTTCCCCAACCCCCCGAAAATAGTGCAACAACAAATTATAATCAACTTTTCCCTCCGAAAACATCAGGTGGTTGCGGCCCTGTCTTGTATGCTGCAAAAACACTTTGGTCATTCCGTCTGGTGGTTTCCTTGTGGACGGGAGTTGCAGATGAATTTTACGTGAGGAGGACTCGAGTGCTTTCCAAAATCACGTAAGACTCAGTCAAACAAGTCTGTCCCGTCCTGTAGTTTGGATCTCAACATCACCAACACTGAACCTTCTATTTTCTTTTCGTTTTGCAGACTTTCGTACAAAGAAATCCGAGCATTTCCTTGTTATTGTTTACAACGGTATTTAGGTGTTGTTTACGATATCTGTTGCCCAACTTTACAAAAACATGAAACAAAACGGAAAAATACGAGCAATTGCAAAAAAATTTCGACAGATTTTTTGCATAGTGGGTGTCACCTCACGAGGACGTCGTGTCGATAACGCTGAGAAATTAACGGCAATTTCATTATTAACTCGAACATGGGCGCATTTAGGTGGGGAACACGTCACCCGTGTCCCCCACTTTTTCAGACGGTGGGGGTATAATATGCCATGTCCCCTCACAGTTTTCTCTTTCGGTTTCAAAAATAAAAGTGATGTTTGTCACGTTTTGTATGAAGAGCTTTTTATGTTAGATTTTACACAATACACATGGCCAAGTTGATGTTGAAACAGAGTTTGGTATTGTATCATTGATTCTGATATTTTTGTAAATTTCGTTGACATTACTTATTTCCAAGTTCGTGACTTTTACTTGTAATAGCAGTTTCCGTTCTATGTGATCACGCTGCACGTTTATCAAAGTTTGGAATGCTGATCATGTTGCTGAACTATAGTACCGTGTCCAGTAACAAATTTAAGTATGTTAATTTGTAAATCATCTGCAAGGATAAAGCAAAGCATGATTAGTGTTGGTTTCAAAACACCTCTAGAAACAGGATTGGAAATCTGTATTTATAAAACTTCACTTCTGCATCGACCCGATGAATATATTGGTTTCACATGTAGCTGTCCCTCCACATTTTACAACAAAATTATGCCAATGAATTCCAGGCTACAAATTGTGTAAAAGTCCGTCCACCCTATTGCATGCCTTCCCAAATCTGTGGTTTCGTAAAAACTAATAACGCACGTGACGTCACATGCCCGGCATCAACAGGTTTTGTGACCATGTTTTACTGTGGTTTCAGTCGCGAAGACTACTATTTATTGAGCGACTTGCTGAAGAATACAGAATGTTCCAGAGGCGACTTCCTTTTGCGTTATCCCGTTGACATAAAAACCATGGCGAGCGATTCTCTGGTAGAAGAGATCTCCACCAGCTGGGTAAATATGCAGATCAATATGATCATTTGTTGCGCGACAGACGGTTGCAATTTATCATAGTGCATTATAAGTGGCTTTACACTTGCAAAGCAGGTTGATCAAGTGAGCTTTAACCAGAGCACATCAATTCCATACTCTATAAGATAAACCTAAACTGGATAACTTCATCGTCGCGTAGCTTAGATTGCTGCTAGATCGTGATCAGTTAGAAATGTGTGCTTAGAAACATCACAGTATTCCAACTCGTGGACAATTCACGTTATTTTCCTCCGAGGCAAGTTGCAAATTCTATTGTCTTCGAGTGAGATTATATAACAATTTTTGGCCGGGAGAAACGTCATCGAAAGATTAAGAATATGGTCTTTGAACAGTAAAAGCGACCGCTGAGCTTATTTTCTGGATCTTTCGAAGTGAGATCTCGCAGATAAGACTTTACGTCTGATTCAAGGGCTTCTGGTGCAAACAAACATTGAATGGTAAATTTGCGCACAGTTGTTTTATCTTCGGGGAGGGGATCTGATCCACCGCTGGGGTCTAAAAAATGCGGCATAAAAAGCTGCTGGGCGATGCATGAAAAGAGAAATATTGCTTGGATGGAAGTCTACGAAAAATTTTGGTGGGCAAAAAGTTTCGAAACCCCGGCTGTGGGAAATTGCAATGTGAAAGTTTGTCTAAGTAAACTGTTTGATCTGAAAAGTCTGATCTGCTTATCTCTTCCCAATTTGGGCTTATGTCTTAGCAGCAAGCCCAGCTAAGTGGAATATGCATACTTAGTTTCACAAGGTTAAACTCAAGATTGTCATCTAATCAAGGTCGAATGATTTCGGTCAGTTTTTCAAGCTATCAAGCTGCAAAGCATTTTCCACAAAATACTTATAACGGTCTTTCTCAGCCAAACTGGCTGGTGCAAGCAACTGAAGAACTGAACCCCACCAAAAATCTCAGGATACAACATCCCGAAAAATCAGCTAACTCGTGAAAGAGTGACGTTAGGAATGTTGTCATTAGGTTCCGGTCATTTATTCAATTCATTGGCTGAGACCTGAAACACTTGTGCGTTGATCCTCAAACAGGCCCGTAGCTAAGTGGGGCGCAGGAGGCCTTCGCTTTCGTACTCCTGGAAAAATTTCCGCCCTTTCCTGACAAAATGTGTTGAACATAGTTTAGATTGTATGTATGCATAACCGTTGTTTTCTTACATGCTGATGCTGGCATATCTAGCATACAGATTTTGCATTTTCCATGTGCAGATACCCAACAAGTGCAAAACACTGGAAGGAGTCACTGCGTCGTCTCCGATTGTCGAACTGGTGGCCGCTGATAAGCTTTTAGGCCCGGCTCTTTCAATATGTTTACGAGAGAGCGGGAAAATCACCATCAAAAGCAATGATAATTATGAGGAAAACCGTTCCTGCAGCACTGCAGCAGATCCTAGCCGCGGGCGAAAGGCCGGGGCATCGCCGAAACCCTGCTGCTCTCGAAGTCTCGAAACAAGCTTTGATGAAGCTCCTTATTCGCCGCCTTGCAATATCAAAAGCGAAATACTGACATTGGCTGACGAAACACTTGCCGGTGAGCAGCCACCCTCGCCGAAACAAAACGATGCGCCGAACAACAGTCTGCCCGATCTTAATATGCAAAAGGCTCAAACGCCGATGCCTAGCAATCCTGTAAAAGCTGCGATCGAATCGAACAATCTAGAATCGGCACATCCCGCATGTTCGTCAGTAAGCACGAACATTCTCAAACAAGCATTGCTCGATCATGACAACAACCACGTTGTCGAGAGTGCAATCACCTCGACTCATCTGGATTTACGTGTTTCTTGTCCGGACAGTTCGCGCGGTTTATGTTCAGATGAGCAGTCGGTTATGCCTGTGACAGACGATTTGTGCGGTGATGTGTCGTTAAAACGTAACGGCGATAGGCAAACGTCTGACGAAGTCGGTGACCGTAGCTCTAGTACATCATCGGCCACGCAGCACTGGTTTTCAGCGAATTGCTGCTGATATCATGTTGCCAGTGCGGGGTATGCAGTTGACAGTTTTGTTATTTTGTGTGCTGCTTTAACTTGATGTTCGGTTTTGTGTTGGGCGCGACGGTGGCCGGTTTCAGAAACAGCAGCTTGCCGGAAATCGTGTCCATCTGAGCTACTTCGGTCTTCGGCACTTTGTGTTTCTTTGTTCATTTTTTTTGCACACTGCTTCCCGAGTGTTGCCAGCCGAAGACCGACCCTTGATATCATATAGTATGATGCCCTCTGATTTCGCCCGTTGCATTTTCATTCCTTAATACATTATGAAGCTTCCACGCGAAGTCTGTTTTGAGATTATTTTTAATAGAAAATGAGCGGTACGAAAATAAAACTTTGCGAAAAATCAGTGAAACAAAATTCTCGACAAAAGTTCCGGTAATCGTTCTTCAGCCAAGATCTTTCCATCCCTAGTAGTAGAACACGCCGAACGTGGTGGTTACGCAAAACATGGTGTTCTAAAAAGCATAAAAACATATACGGAAGTTTAGCACAACTGCATTCACAACACGCAGTGAAAACGCAACCACCACATCAGGTCGTTTGTCCAGACACCCGGTCTGTTTTTTTTTCGCTGAGTCACATCGTCCGATAATAGTATTAAAACTCGCCGTAACAGTGTTCAATTGTTTATGTTTCGGACATTGGACATTATGTCCCATTAGTAAACAGTCACGGGGTCGAATGGGGGTCAATGAATAACTGCTGGGGTCTACTGGAGCAATGAAGCCTCCAATTCAAAATTATTGTTAATCGGGCAAGGAATGCAAACGGCGTTTTTCAACAAATCAAACTAAATTAAGAGGGCTGATCATATCTCAGCTGCAGGAAAAGTACATTCGATTCGAATAGTTTTTTAATAAATCATCCGTTGTGATGACATTATGAAAACTGTTCCGTTTGTTACGTCACAAACAATATTGTAGAGTGCATTTGTCGCAGTTCCGCAGTTGCTAGGCCACGGGGTCTACAGAAAATTGTATACTTTAATTGGGGGTCAACGTGCAGAAAAGTTTGAGAACCACTGACTTAACCGAACAAAACTTATTATTATGTCTATGACCGAAAAAAACTTGCAATCGCCAGTGCTTAGACACGAATTGCTATCGTTAGATCTTACGTTCATAAAAACATCTTGAGCATAGTTGTCCGTGTCGGAATCCCAAAAGCATCGGCAACCCATCTTGACGCCTTCACCTCTTTGTTCGCCAATCACACATTGCACAACAAACTTGTAACGGTCGAACCCCATGTCTGTTGTATGAAAAACAATATAGTTAGTGATGGTAAGACAATATAGACCTTGCGGCGCGAAATGAGGCCATTATGCTTCGTGCCTTTTAAAGTATTTTGTAACATTTACTATTTTAACATTTTTCCTTCCTAATAAACACATTCGGACAATCTGGATTTTTGCTTATTATATAAAATAATTGCTCTTTACATATTCCGCAACCCGGATTTTCAGTCATTTGCTCCGCATTAATGCTAGTTCGTTACCACAGAGACATTTTTGGAGTTCCCTCATAGTTTCAAGCTCCCCCAAATGGAAATTTGCACATGTTTTTTTTACCTGTTTTTGAAATTGATTACTACGATAAGTCGCGGTTCGTAGAAAAATATGAGGGGCAGAGAAGTTCACCACTGAGTTGGTGCAAGCTTTGCAGCTGTGATCATCACGTAATTTTTAAAATCTATCAACTTAGACCGTTCGTACAATTGACTGGATATCACGGTTACTGCGTTTGATACGTCAGTGTACATACATCGATGCATTCGTTTTATTTCCACGTGATTCCATCGTTGTGTCGTTTGAGTTCAGGGGCCCATAACCGTTCCATCCCGGGGACCCCTAGTACTAACGATACTGGATTGCGGACCCCTCGTCTGCGCTGCGCCATCTACAAAGGAGGTATTCACGTGGGTCCCCGTTAAGCACCTCTGATTGAGGTGATTTTACCGATATCTCACGGTCCATGCATGCATAGGCGTAGCTAGGGGGGCAAAGGGGTATTTCTGTCCAAAATTTCTAGCATATCTTGTCGTTTTGTGCTTCGGAAGGCGGTGCCTCACACCAGATACTGTTGCTCATTTATAGCAAAATATTTTGCCCCTCCCAAAGTTTTGGAGTGGCTGCGCCACGGCATGCATGATGTCAGGCTAGAAATGGCTGTCTTCAGATAATCCGGATAAAGTTGTCGGGACGTTCTAAGCAGGGAATCGAACTATAACCGAAAAACCGGTTATCGGTGGATTTTTGGCGGACCGCAACCGAGTCGTTTTTGTTTGGCTTGAAAGAACGTAACAGGTTGTCTGTGTCAAGACCTGCTGAACTTTAACCACAGTTTTAAAATTGTTATCACGGAATCCTGTTACAGTATTCTGTATCTCCAAACGAAAGTTGAAGACGACCGGCATAATCTAGAAATGAACTCCAACGATATTTTTCCAGCATCAACCAAATTCGCATTTCAAACATGATTTGTTACAAGGGCATCGCAGAACTTCGTGGCTTAGCCGTAGAAAGCAGTCAGATTAGTTCAGTTACAATCTATCATTTGAAGGAACACTTTTCTCTAGTTTATCTCACTGTTTGTCCATTCGCCACCATGCTGCATCGAGATTGCTCGTGAGAAACTGAGCGATCAATCGTTTGTGACTAACAGCTTGGTAAGGCGCGTGACGCGGGCGCTAATTCATTTATAAAGTTGCGCTCTACAGCGCAACAAATGTGGCAGGCTAAATAGCAATAAAATAAGAAATTTAATAATATAAAAGATCGCTGTCTGTGGCAGTTACTGCACATGACATGAGCTGATTGCACTTCCACGGTTTTAGTATCACGACTAGAGATCGACCGATAACACATTGTTAGGGTTATACCGATATTTTTCCTTACCAATAGCGAATGCCGATATTTTTTCTTTACTCAAAACATGCAGTTTACAATGTAGATTAAAACCACTTACATACAATGGAAATGGCCCACAATTGAAGAAATACACAGCAACGTTTGCATTTCTAAGTTTAACGTTAATGAATCAAGATGGAGAAATAACTTGGGCTTCCTAATACTCCGTTCTAAAGAAAGCGTAGCGGCTTTCATTAGCAAATATTGACGATACATATCGGCGGGTTCTCGCCAATAAGCAGGCACGTAGACAGGAATTTCGATAGGGGGGGGGCAAACCACAGCCAAGTCTCAACATTTGATAATTTAATGCCCCTTGCTTTCGAAGCATCATCCATGAAATGTGCATTTTTCTGGCGCTTGTTTTTGAATAATATGTTCAATCAATTTTTTCATTTTAGTTCACTGATGTAGGAGGCTGGGGTGCAACCGCACCCCCAAAAGTTTTGATTTGGTGAAAATCCGGACCAAATCTGAGGAAATACGTGTAAACCTTCGCAAAATTGATGTACGTGCTTTGATTTTGCAAAAATGGCACCCAAAAAATTGTTATTTTTTTGGAAATCATGCATTAATTTAGTTATTTTCGGGCAATTGAAGTTTTGGTGAAATTTGGGCAAAAATGGTGCTTAAACCGCCTCGATTTGAAAACAATGCGCCCAGTGAAATGCAGTCGTCCTTTTTATTGAGGTCATTTTCTTTGCATTCTTTTTCGGGCAAGTTTGCAGAAATTTGGGCTAAAATTCTTCGCACCCCCAAAAATTTGCTTGCTCCTACACCTATGTTTCAGTTACATGCGCTTTATCGATGAAACAGACATCGATTGCAAGCTATCTATAAGTAGGCAGTGTCAGTGTCCTCAGCACTTCCAAAATGAAAACCATCTTCCTACTTACGTTAGATTTTGCTGCTGAGACTACCCGTTGCAGGGGAACGATTTCACGTTTACAGTAGGATAGGGTGGCAACTAACATTAAATGAGAGTTGTAACATTGCACAGATCGGATTGTGATTACTTGGCCCAAGCTTTTTTTTCGCCGGAAAGTTAATATAAATCATTGATGAAAACGGTAACGCTCAACATGATTGTGATTAAACCGTTACAATGCAGTTTTAATCGTAACAAATAAATATCTAGAAAGAATGTTGTTGTTGCTAAACAGTGTCTATGGCAGAGGT
>Ga0210059_1000350_pt1 | contig 55897 bp, 35 predicted proteins | sample Ectturendosymbi2_FD_188042 | JGI IMG/M metagenome (GOLD analysis project Ga0210059, IMG submission 188042) | Ecteinascidia turbinata endosymbiont from Florida, USA - Sample 2 (SPAdes) (version 2) | ecosystem: Host-associated > Tunicates > Ascidians > Unclassified | place: Key West, Florida... | reverse complement strand
CCCCCTCTGCACGCCACTGGCTGTAACGGTCTGGTCTGCGAACTGCACGGGTGCGAGTATGACGTGGTTGGAACGGGATGACGTCAAAGGAGGTGAGTGACGAATTGCATCGCTCGGATGAAAAAAAGAGGGGTAAACATGGGACGTTTGAGTAGTAGAAAATACTTCGACGATTAGCGGCAGCAGAAACACAAAACATGGTTCGCACGCTACAGCAGGAAACTTACTGGTGAAACGAGGTTAATAAACCTGATCTGTGCGCAAGCACACACGCGGCGAAACTCCATTGGCGCAAATGACAGGTCGACACAAGCCAGCCCGCACGTGCAGAAAACCATCACAAATTATGAAATGCGAATTGTTGCATCCACTATACCAAGGGTCTCCAAACTACGGCTGGTGGGCCAAATCCGGCCCGCCAAGCCCTTTAATCCGGCCTCAAAGACATTTTGTCAGTAATGAAAGAATAATATACTGTATTTACGAAAAATTTGTTGATTTGGTAGAATGTAACATAGCCCGAAACGATCACATTAGTAAGACATCCGGCCCTCGTACTGTTGTGTAATTGCTCATGTGAGCCTCTGTCAAAAACGTTTGGAGACCCCTGCTCTATACTATCACCAGAAAAAGGAACTGCAGTGAAAAAAATTATTGAGACACGGCGTAGTCTGGTTGGCACGTTTTCTCTTCTCAAGGGCTGCTGTCGAGCAAGAAGCAAGGCTACTTTGTCGCACTCTTATGTGTTGGTGTTGTTCTATGCAACACCACTGCATGGACCGTAACGTGCTAAAATGCGTAGTCCTTTTTTATACAATATAAATAGTAATTTTGATTGCAAAAGGCTGCAAGACGCTAATCAATTAGATCATTCTAAAGAGCAAGTTAGGAAATTGTGTACTTATCGCAACCGTGTACTTCTTTTCTAGGGCGAGGTTGGTGCAATCGGAGGCAAGTCATTACCAACCTACCAGGAAAAAGACTTGGAATGCGAAGTCAACACGGACTCTGATCCTTTCAGTGATTACTTGTTAGTTGAGGATTTATTGTTTTCCTGACGAACCACTGCGAAGAAGTTATAAGATGGTTGTTGTTTTCAGACCTGATGACGAGGAGGAAAGGACGAAGTATGACAATAACTTGGCCAAGTACAACGAGCTTGCTGATGCAAAAAAAATCGACAACAATGCGACTATTGCCCTGAAGGAAATCATAACTGATCGCGCGGGACACGACGAAGCACAACGAATCCAACTAAAGTACGAAGCCACTGATCGTGTTTGTGCCTGTTCTCGTTGAGAAAATACTGCCTGATTTAAAGAAATGTAATTAAATTTTCGCATTTGAAAGTCTGTATTTGTAAACTTACCAAGTTTTCGTAAATAATGAAAACATGGACAATTATTAAAAGTTTGACAAATACAGATTTTCAGAAGCGAAGTATTTTATTTGGAATTGAGTTAAAAGAAAGGCGACGAACATTCTGAAACTGCAGATTCGTGGAGTCGAACTACTGTCATCACCGAGCAATGAGGGACGTATGGCGGAGTTTCGATGAGGTGCAGAAATCCGAAAAAGTCAAGTGTAAAAACGAAGTCAATGATTTGTACAGCACTTCTTTCGGACTTCATGTTGCCATCATTACGAAGGAAGAAGATGGAAAAAGAAAGTTTGTCTTTACCAAGCGCTCGAACAAGGAAGGTGAGAAGTAAAACAGCTTGCTAGATATTTGATTCAGTTTCTTCAAACACGACAGAAGATATGCAATCTCTTGAATTAGCGTTGAATGCAAACGTTAGCAAATAAAGAGAAATGCAAGTAGACCGAAAATATCAAACACGAGCAATTCACAGTAATATGAGGAAGGCTGCGATACAATTGCACATGTCCGACGGACCGTCTGCCACAGTGGTTCTTAACTGGGGGGTGTCAAGAAATTTCCAGTGGGGGCGCGAGCCCTTACGCACGCTACAACATGGAAAGTTCGATCATTAGATTTACCAATAAATACGTTTGTTTTACAGCTTATTTAAGGTCAGGGGGGCTTGAAACAAAGGACAATTACTTAAGAGAGGTGTGGTAGAAAAAAAGTTAGAACCACTGGTCTATGAATTAAAAAGTCATTGATCCGTTCATTGTGATACAAAAAACAGCGACATATAAGTACACAAAAACAGACATACAAATGACATACGACAACAGACAATACAAAAAAACAGTAAAACAGCAGATCGCCTATACCTATACTGTATTTGTTTGCAGAATTCATGCTGTAAGGAGATTTATTGGGCCGTTACTTGAAAAGCTGCGTGGCCCTCAGAAAGCGCTTCCTTGAAGCGTGTAAGATTAAAAAGTGGGGTAGTAAACCTAAGAATTTAAACAGGTTTAAGGAATTTTTTATTGCAAATGCTTTAGACTGGGTCTACTTCAGATTGAAACAAGTTCGTAAACTCCTTTGGTCTGTAAATATTTTCCTTTCACAAAAGTCAGGCGAATCACTTTCTTTCCCATAACATGAAATTAAAGTATTTCCTTTAATTTCATGTTGTGGGAAAGAAATACGCAGTATTGTATATGCTGTTGATTCAATCAGTTTGGTCAACCCTGAACAAATTATATTCACTGCCAAGTTGCAGAAATAAACTAAAGTTTGTATGGAAGCTGCTTTTTTACATAACATGATCGACAGAAAACGAATGCTCCACCCACACTGCACTTGCGGTTTTCAGTCCTTTATGCCCTTACTTGGGTGTCAAATTCAGTTTCACCAGTAAGATTCTGCACCATCAGTGGTGTGATTTATAAATTTAAAGATTCGATTTTCTCTCTGTTAAGTAGTCATGTAATTAGAGGTGATTTGTTTATCTTTCAGCTTATTTATACATTTTGCGACATGTTCTATGTTATGCGCTAGATTGTTGTATTTAGCCTTGCATACAGTAGCTAGAAGTATGCAGAAAAGAGAAGGATAACCTGTTGCTAATTCAAAGGGCAGTAAACAATCGGTTCGCTGGGCTCATGAAATTCGAAGAGCAGGCTCACGAGAACCGATTGAACTCCATCACTGAATACAATGCAGGAACCTTGCTGAGGCAGTTAGTTTCAACAAGTTTTGCTTTAAAATGATGTTTTGAATACTGTAGCTTTTACGACAGTCGAAACCAACCGGAATAATCAATACCATACACTCGGCATAATTTTGTTTTAGAAGTCGTGTTCGAATTACATGATATATTTTTGCTGGCGATGGCAAAACTCATCTATGCGAGGTTTTGTCGTGCACCATTCCTGACTGTTGGAGCAAAGCAAGGTTCTTTTGGACCCTGCATATGACCCTCCCTCCTGCATATGGATTACTTGTCCGTGTGTTTGTTGTATTGTAATGCAGGACAGAACACATGTACGTGCAGCAAAGTAGTCTACACAGAGCGCGTTACAAATTAGCCAATTTATACTGATCTGCAAAAGGAGGAAGAAAATCTAAGAAATTTGAAACACATTGCTCTGAACTCAAGACTTCCAGAAGTAATTATTTTGACATCGTGTTAACGAAGCAAAGTGAGTGCACCTGTGTGCTGAGATTCTTTGTGTTTTACTTTTTCAGGTATGGCCAGTCCTGGGGCGTACACGTGCGGTGCTGTAGAAAGTTGTTCGGTAAAAGATTACATCAAGAAAGTGAAGGGGAAAGCTACTGTGTCACTTGTACAAACTGCTGCTCGGGGACTGGAAGAGGTATGTTCTGCTAGAACAAGGTCTGCCAGGTTCGCCTTTCAAGCCCTTTTTTCATTGAAACTTTGACATTATCAGCTATGTTGACTCGCATCGTTTCGCTATTACTTCTGGAATACTGCAAAACATATGTTTTGAAATTATTGCGCTTTGCGAAGGGAAACTTAACAAAAGTTTTGCGTGAATGTGTTCAGGAGCTTGGTTTGCCTTTGTATGGAAACGACTTGAAAGCGATTCACCTGAATACTCTGTACTTGAAGTTTGATAACCATGAATGGGGAATGTGCGGCTTTGTTGACCTGAACGACAACCGAGTGAGTACTTGTTTGTTTTCAAAGGGCTCGTGTAGTACCTAGTAATAACTGGATGTGCTTTCATCGCATGTTTTGAAGTACCTCGAAATGTGAAGTTTCACTGTTTGCTGTTGTTACTGTTGTTTTACTTAATAGTCCATGTTAGACAAACGGCGGCAGTCCCTTGTTAGAAAACGCCATTTGTGGAGTGTCGTAGGAATGACAACGGACATTTTAGGAAATTTACAACAGGAGCCACAAGTGGTGCAAGAAGCATAACCATGCTTATCACCTCAAAAATATAGTAACCTAAACATTGAAGAACTGCAATGGTTTACATAAAGCGAAAAGCGATTTTAAAAGTTTTCAAGGAACACTTGAAATAAAAATTATATTGCACAAGAGGCTTAAACTCAAAACAGCATCAGAATCATAATAACCGTAACTGAAGTGCGATTGTTGATGAGATGGTGCTTTTAAACTGACGCTCACACTTCAAAATTTGAAAACTGAAAGGTTGCCGACTTTTAGCGGTAATCCTATGCATCACGCATAACACTGCTGGCAATCGTCAATGCCGTTATTTTCACAATCGAAGCCTACAGTGCTTGATGCTCACATCATTCCTTGCAATGTCGCTATTATTTGGCGATTCTGCGGCATCAGTGCACTACCAGTGGCATAGTTTAGGCAATCATGTGGGGAAGGTTGTATTTCCACCATTGTTTAAAGAACAGCGTTCTCTAGTAACTTTTGTGGTGGAAAAGTACAGAGCTTTAGCTGTATTTTCTTTTGAAAGTTTTCCTAGAAAAATTTTTTATCTATATTGACTATGACTAAAGCGTTGCAACACTTCGGCTTTCGGTAATACGCCCATTTGCGTATCATTATCTGTGACAAAGTTAGCTTCTTCCTAATCATGGACGCCGGAGAGCGGGAACTGACGGGGGCATTGCCCTCAACTCTTTTACTGACCCCTGTCCTGCTGCCACTCCGGCGTCCATGTTCCTAATACACCTTGGATATCTGCAATTTCACGCTGAACCTGTGCACCATCAAACTTGTCATCTGTGTTCTTCCTGCCACTAACCTAGGCGAAAACCTAAACTTGAAAGTTGATGATTTAAAGTTTGGGCGGTTTAGGTAAAATGAAAGTGGCGTGAAATCCACACAATACAAAATTTGTTTCAAATGTAGTTCATGCAGTGTATCACAATTCAACGCATTACTTGCAAACATTTGGTTCAGGATCTTATGAAATTGTGTGAAGTTATGTATGCAGCACGCTGAACAGAACAAGGAATCACAAAATCATACGAAGTAGCGCTTTCGAGGAATCTGCCTACCATGCTGTGCTTTCAATCCTCTGCAAAGATTCTGACTGCACGTATCCACATTTAAGTGACAAACCACCACAAGGGTAAAGCAGCTAAATCTGCTCCCAGAGTGTTTTACTAGGAAATCGATTACGCGTTTTAAATCCTGTAAATTGCAAGAAAAAGCTAACAGGTGAAATGATGAAATACTCTACTACAGTATAAGCATAAGCGCAATTTTGTTGTAAAATGTGAGAGGGACAGCTTCGTGTGAAACCAATATATTACGAAACTTAATGAGAAAAATTTGGGGGGACATTGCATATTGTATCCCCGCTGTCTGAAAAAGTGGTGGGGACGCGTCCCCCGCCTAATTGCCCCCATGGGTATAAGCAACCATGCTAACTGCAGTTCCAAACACACGCTAAGGCTTTCAGAATTAGTGAAAACACGCGGACTGTAGTTTAAAATACACGCCCCTGGCTATTACGCTGTCATCATCGAACTGAAAGACTAAACTAGCTCCAACTGTAGAGAAAACATGTGAATTGTAGTTTTAAAACATACGCCATGTATATTACGCTGTTATCACTGAAACTGAAAGACTAAGCTAGCGCCACTTGTCAGACTGATTTGAAGCAGCAGATTTGAGTGAGTATTAAGCAAATTTGCAACGTTAGACTTTTTCTCAGAGCAGTCATGTGTTACCTTTGTCTATGCGCAGGTTAGTAAAACGAACCAGTTCAGCTTCGAGCGGCTAAATACGGCATTTACCAGCGCACCAAAAGACAAATTCGAACACAACTCTATTGAAGGGGTGGATTTTGAGCTCAGCACCATGGTGACGTGGCTGCGTAAGCACCACCAGCAACTGGCCAGTTCGGCGAAGATCGCAGTCGTCAAAGTGCTGCAAGCTTTCTTCGGAACGGCAAAAGTTACAAAAGAATTCGAAAAATACTTGCAAACTGACATAGAAAATCTTGCGCAACGTGAAGCTGTCCCGCAATAAATACCAATTGTCACTCTACGCAGCACGCTCGTGACAGCAATGTGATGAACTGAGTAACTGACGCACCCAACAGTAACTGATCACTTGCTTTTATGTCATAAAGCTCGTTAAAATGCCATTTGTTGTGCTGCATTCATTCGTAAGGATCCATCCAACAACCGTTGCATTTTGAATGTAACTTGCTCCAAAATGAAGTTAATATAAAAACACGTCAAATCGTTTTGAGGAAAACTGATTGCACTAATGACTTTCACTATTAAAAGCGAAACATTTGGGACTTTGCGCTGCTGTGTTGGAGAACCCACGTGGTTAAGAATCGATTTTAAGTTTGGTGGACTCGGGTCAAGGATGATTGCATGCAGCACAACTATCCACGACCTGCCGGATAAAGCTCTTTATTGAAAGCACATGATATTGAGCATCGCTTTGACCAGCTTACCGTTGGTGTCAGCTTTAAACAAATGCGTTGCAACTTTTTCATTCGCTATGGGGCGTGGGCGTTGACTTCACTCTACAACAAAACTTTTGTCCTAATGGAGCACTGCAACGGCAAAGCACACCCTGGAAGGTGTCCCTACTAGTGTTGGTGCACCAAAACCGATTGGCGTCATATCCTAAAAATTACTACGCTCAGTTAGATTGAAGTAATATTAGAAAATTAGTTGTAATTTTGCGAAAATAGCCTAAAAGTTTAAGTTTTTCCAAGGACAATGATTTTGTGGGTTAATGCGAAGAAAACTTCGATTTTGTGGGTTAATGCGAAAAAAAATGATTTTGTGGGTTAATGCGAAGAGAACTTCGTCATACACAGGAACAACAGCTGAAAGCTCAAGTGTCCGTTTTGGTTTGAAAAATGTTATTTATTGAGTACTGATGTAAAAAGCTTCCGATCGACGTGAATTGAACTTAAATTTAGGAAACCGCTTAGCATTGCCTTGTTTGTGTAGTAGTCGGTTTTGGTTATGATTTGTTTGGCTACTTCACTGATTTGAATTAGTGTTTTTTCCTCATGTAAATGACTGCTGTTGAAGCAGCCGCTACATGGCACTAAGTGCCCGTGACGTAGCAGGTCACAGCAATCACCGCTTGCATCTTCGCGCTAACTAGATCGCTAAACCTTGCGATTAAAATTTCTACGCTGCAAACTTTACTGGTGTCGAATTCGATGAACACTAAAATACTAAAATGCGACGCTAATCTTCCAATGACTGAGCTTGCATCAAGATCTGTGTCTGTCACGTTTGTTTTTGATAGAAACAAACCGAACCCTTCCTTTGAAAAAAACGTATGCTTTTTTCAAAGATGTGCATCTTCATCTATAACTTTTTTATCCGCTCACTTCAGTTGTCTGATGCCTTTCACAAACCGCCATTTTCCCCCACCATGTAACCCTTCTGCATGAGAATGATCGAATGCAGTAGTTACTGGTGCGTTGCTTCAGTGTCTGTTCAGCTTCCGTATTGTATGTCTATATCATCTAACACTTCTTGCGATGTGTTGTGTCCACGAATTTTTGTATCCTTATGTTTTTTACTAACTCTTGTGATGTGGACCATGTATCTGATCCAAACAAATGAATAAAATTTGCGAGACTTCTTTCATATTATTATCTCGCAGCTTTTGTCTGTGCTCGTCTACCTTCCTTTTAAGGCAAGCCTCCTTTTGTAACATCGTGTAGGGTTCGTCTGCGGTTGTCTGTTTCTTTTTGAAGAACTTAATTGTACTCGGATCAATCTGGATACGATTTTGCTTATTCCTTTCACTGCACAGATGTATATAGGCAGGTGCGATTTATGTAAGGATCGAATTATGTATTCGTAATTAGTTAAACTTCTGCAATCGTGAGTTTTTAAATAAGCATAATGGACTTGAAACTTAATTTCTTGTCCCTCAATAAAACGTGTTTTATGAGTTTCCTTTATCGTTATCGTTTCTTCTGAGTTTATTTCGTGCCTTAAATCACTGAATTTATTTTCTTGACTGCTGGTGTTGTTATTGATACTTGTCTGATGTGACTGGCATTCCGGGCGCACGTAATTTGAAACCCTGCTCAGCAAACCTTCAAACGCTATGTGAGTCGGGAAATGAAGGGTGTTACGCAACCATGAATTTGATTACGTTTGCCAGGGACATGTGACATCCGTTATTTCCGGACCAACTATTTTTGACTTCCCGACGTCCATTTTTAATCATTTTCACAACAAAATCGTATCAGCTGCGAAACACACACAGCATACAAATTTTACACACCGTAACCCCAAACAACTGCTTTTTCAAAGGGGAATTTTTATTTGTGCGTAGAAAACGTCATACGCGTTTTAGATCCGTTTTTTCTTCATATCAAATCATGGTGTAAGTCTACTCTTCACGAAATCGATTTCAGGTTTCGTATCTGCCACAAAACGTTTTGCACTTAAAATCAAATTGAAATTTTAAGGTAGTAGGGTGCACAAAATTTGCTACACATCAGGAAATCCAGGTAGTAGAGTGCCCCAATTTTCTATTTATAAGCTTTCAGGGACATTTTTGTAAAATAACTCTGGCACCATTCTATTTGCCCTGAATATCAGAAAAAGTCATGGAAACAGTGGCGTAGCCAGACCAAAAATTTCAGGGGGCCAAAATGTTTGATTTTAGGCGAATAACACTATTTTGTTTAGAAAAACGCCTCTCAAAGCAGACAATGACTACATGTTCTGAAAATTGGGGGGGCATGGCCCCTTTGGTACCCCTGGCTACGCCAATGCATGGAAACACAAGTTTCTAACGTCTTTCTAAGTATATGAATTCAGCAAAAAAACAAGCCCTGGGTTATGGAATACCCTGGATTCCTGAGTAGGGCAAGGCGCTTGCTCTTGCATCATCACTCGCAAGGTCATCATCACTCGCTTGCTCTTGCATCATCACTCGCAAGGTAAAAGCGATCGCTGAGATGGCCAGCACATTGCGCCTGTCACTGTCGACGTTTTGAGAGAAACTTTGATGAGTCGAAAGCTTGACATTAGGCTAATATTTTGTATACATTCATTTTGTTTTGTGTAGATACGTAACTTATAGTTGATCGAAACCAAAGCGCCCTTCACCACTAATAAAATTGTAATACGCTTATGACAACGTGGTATTATCTTTTCAGTGTTTTGTTAAAGGAACTACACGTAAAAATGTTGCAGGTGCAACTAGATCTTACAGGCGCTATATCTTCATCACTGAAATCAGTACAACTCCATCAAAGTAAGCGGTTATGGGCGGCATTGTATTGTATTTACGTTTCGTCTGGACGGAAATTGGTCTGTTCCGCTACAGCGAAATTATAGGTTTTAACATCCTGATGTAGTAAGACCCAGGGGTCGACTCCAGGTTAACAGCGTCACTCCGGCTCATCACTCGATTTATTCCTACTGACACAATACGACCGTTTGAGGTTTGCATCAATGAAATTTCCGTTTGCTCTTGTTTTTAGGCAACAACAGGCGCGCAACCAGGTGGGGCATTTCCCCCCCGAAAATTTCAAAACATTGCATAGCAATTTTGACATTTGCAGAAGCTTTCAAAGAATAAAGATGAAATTTGGTATTCTAATCATTTAGAAAAGTCTTATTTGAATTTTTTGTCCTACTGGTTAATTATCTCCTTACAAGATTTATCTTGAGTCAGGCCATCTGATCGAAAATTTCACAAATGATTGGTATTTAACCACAAATATGCCGGAGTTGTCAAAACTTGGGAGATGGTTTTAACATGTTGGTATTTCTAGGACATTTTTTATCTTTTCGTTCGTGTACCACTCTGAAAAATTTCATAAGGGTGTGTGCACGCTTTGGTTTTGTTTCTTGCGTATCTTCCGAGGAAGAGAGTTTGCATAGCCTACACTCTCGAAGCGACACCCTTGCCAAATTTCTGACTTGCGAATTTCTGACTTCACGCCATGTGCGCATGCACAGAGTGATATTCTGCATATCATACACGCTGGAAAAACTGATGATTAGGGCTTAGGGTTTGGTGTTTAGGTAAGTGTGTTTGGTTAGGGTTAGAAAAAGAATAATAATTGAGGTCTAAAACTAAGTCCAAAATTTTTCAGTGGCTATAGTTATTCCCGTACTGTAGCTTGTGGGTATCTGACATCTAACCAAAACAAGTTTTAATTTACACAACACACATCAAAACAGTGATCGCCAAACTTTCTTCATTTATTCTGAGAAGAAAAATACCTAACAAACAATAGTAGGTCAAAAATTTCGTTTGACACCGGATCAGGAGTCACTTTTCAATTTCGGCAGTTGCAGGAGTCTGCGTGGTCATTTCCCAGGGATGTAGTGCTAAAAAAGAGATATGGGAACGCCGTTCCCACACCAACAAAACGGAAGACTGCACCAAATAGTTCGAATAAAGTGGGCATTCGCCTACAAGAATTTCCACGGTGGATCTTCCTGTTTCACTGTAGGCTCTTGATTAGCAGTGCGAATTTGCGTGTCGACAGCACATCTGTAAGATCGCATCCATGTTTTAATGTAATCGTTTGGATCCCACATCTGCACCTAACTTTACTAGTGCAAAAAGGTGTGGGAACGCCGTTCCCACCCCACCACACTCCTGTCATTTCCTCAATAAAAACATTGGTAAATTTTCGCTTGGATTGACGGTAACCGGAGTCTGAACAGGAGTCGGATCCTTAAATATGAAAAATTTCTGGAACCGGCCCCGTATTCAAAAATTTTGGAACAGTAGCGGAGTCGGAGTCTGATAAATAGTCTGATAAGTAGAATCTGATAAGTCTATTATTATTACCGTATTGTTATAAAGTGACTCCGGCACATTTGGTCTTGGTGTGGAATGGATGGAATGGTGGTCCCAGATTCGGGTACGTCCCAAAACTGAAATTCATGTTTGAAGAAATTTCGGCGGGAGACTTCGATTTGCGCACATCTATGCCTGCTTGTTGTAGTCAAGGTTGCCGGGTTGGCCCTTTTGGGACCAGATTTCAGAAATTTGGTCCCAAATAACACTTTCTGGTCCCAAAATTTTCGTTTGGTTCTTTGGCTCTTTTCCTGGATAGGCTGGCCCCTTGCAAGAATTAGATCTGACCACCCTGGGTCCTGTCTGAGAAACCATATCATATGATGGCATATGATATTTTTTACTTTTTTGACTAATTCATTGCAGATTTTCACCAAATTCCTATAATTTGAAGGGTTTTGATTACAAAATTGTGTTAGGATCCCTAGAGTTTTTGAGTTATGTGAAAGTAGTAAGTTCATCAGAACACCTGTGACTTGCTGCAGTTGAAGAGGTAGCAGTAAGGGTGCCCTGTAAAAGGCAGAGCTTGGTTGCGGAGGTTAAGGTTTGATGATGTAACTGGAGTCTAAAACAATATTTTGCATTGAGCAATGAGAAGTAAACAGTATTAAAAATTATTTTACTGCAAAAGGTGATATTTATTACACTACGGTGAAAGAAGTCTATTCTGAAGTTTGATAATTTTTGGTAATTTGAGTGCCACAACACTTCGGGGACAAAAATATAGGTTTCAAAGTCGTGAATGTATAAAATTTGTGAACATCGCAAACATCCATGCATTAGATGTTTGGGGGAAGCGCATGTTTATTTGTAATATGAATAATAAAATCGTTTTCCTTTGCTTTTTTCCATTTATTCCTTTTGTAACGCAACTTTTTTCCACTCTGGTTGCGTCATCAAACCTCAGCAACCAAGCTCCGCTATTTACGGAGCTCCGCCTTTTACAGTGTACCGCAGTGAGAACTGTTACGCTGTAACCTAACTTACTGTTTTTCAGGTTGTGCACGTGTTTGTTGGTTTTGTTCTGATTGTTGTTGCACTAACACTTATCGAAGGATGGCAAATTTATCTGTTTATTGCTACACATGGAAATTAAGTTGTTCTCTTATGATCTTTCATCACATACTTGTTTTGCTGTTGCGCTACAATTGTGATTGAAGAATATTGCCATTTAATAAGTTTCTAAACATGGGTTCATATGACTTCGTAACTGCTGATAAATTTGGAAAAAATGGTTGGACCTTTTTTTAGCCCCTTGTCTTAGAATTTGGCTCTTTCTGGACTAGATTTGCATTTGGCCCTTTGACAAAAAGTAGATCTGGCAACCTTGGTTGTACTACAGTATAACATGCACCAATGAACCTGAGTGAATAAAGTTATACACAAGACAGTAATATAAATTGGACCTTCATGGTGGAAATTTTAGACTTTCACCTTGGAGAATTTTAAAGTGTTTGGTATTAGTGTTAGAAAAATTATTTCATATTCTATGATTAGTTTTTGAATTATTCTTGTTTTTTGAAAAATGCGAAGAAAATGACTGACACTGGTAGCCAAGTGACGTTTGAAACTGAACTTTAACTTCTGTTGCCTTGGCATTTTTACCAACACATCAATGGAAAAAATACAAAATAAAAAAGAACACAATAAACATCAACATAACACAGATGATGGTGGGCAAGCAATGGGTGAAGAGATGAGGCATGTACAGATGAGCAGGTGAGGCAAGGATACAGGTGAAAGAAGCGAGCATCAGTAATGGTCATGAGGCAGAGAACAGGCCATTTTAATACAAAATTTCATAGCAAAAACAAGTAGCATGGGTAGAAAAAATGTTTATAAATACAAATCATGAAGAAATGTAGGTTTACCCACAGACCATAGTGGGGTGGGTTGCATGGATCAGTTGTTCCCAACCAGATGCACGGTGTCACCGAATGAAGTTGCAGAGTAAAGGATGTGAACAGGTTACAGTATTATTAGCAATAATCATTATTTACTCCAATAAGTCTAAGGTACATGAAAAACAAGACGTTTAGTAGGTTAGAGCAGGGGTTCTCAAACTTTTGGTGTTATGGAGCCCATGAAGAGATTGACCATGATTTACGGAGCCCCACAATAAATTTTATAAAAAAATATACTAAGTAAACAAATAGCTTGCGGAGCCCCGAGGTTTCTCTCGTGGAGCCCTGGGGCTCCGTACGGAGCACTTTGAGAACCTATGGGTTAGAGAATTATTTAGTTCTAAGAAACAGTTTCACAAGTCATAACTTATCTATGTAAACTATCCATTTATTCCACAAATGTACTTGGTGTAATGTCATTGACACTATCGTTCAGCTTTATGTGACTGTGGGTCTAGGAATTAGGCTGAAGTCAATGTCCGTGAGGTCTTGAAGGTGAACATCACTTCGTTTGCCTTGAAATCCTCGTATTGTAGCAAGGGTGCTCCTCAAAAGGGCAAATCTGAGCTTTGTCCTTATGTAGGTTATGACAGATGCATATGGCTCTCTGCGTTTTTCAGTTATTTTTTCTGCCAGTCTTTTGTTGACTCTGTTGCATTCTGGTGCCATCCCTCCAGTTGTTGTGAAGACAAAGGGATTGAATGAAGACTTCTCTATGTCAATCACTCTATGGTTGTATTTATCCTTCTTCTCTGTTTCATGTTGTTGGTAGACCTCTGCCAGGGACTTTCCAGAATATGACTGTGAGGTAGGATGTGTGATCCTTATGTCAAATAAAGTTTTCTCACAGCTACTCCACGGTCCTCTTGCAGAGATATCCAACCTTGCATTGTCAGCAGTGTTGACTTTTCTTTCATAGCCATTTTCATTGATTGGTAGAAGTGTGGGTTCGGTCTGAACATCCCTACAGACCTCTCTCATTATCTGTGTCTCTTACTGAGTTGTGCCTCATTGAAGTATAACCACCTAGTTTGCATATGAGGCTGTGATCCACAGAGTTTGTCTCTCCGCAAGCACAGTGAGTGAGTATGCCTTTCACGTTCCATCCATATCTCATGCAGATTGCATTGGTGAATTCTTGTTTGTTTAGTGCATATCCAGTCGCTTTGATTGGCAGGGCTGACAGCCAATAAGATGTCCCTTTTTCCACTCCTTTTATGAGTCACGCATGTTTTTGCATTTTTCATTTTTCTCTTATCGTATTCTGTTTTTCATGTGTCTGGTAAACTGCTGGTCCGAGGGGTTGTAGCCAAGATCGAGCTTTTGAGTGTAGATTTTGGCTGTTAGTTTATTTATTATCTGAGTGGAATGCTCGTATTCTGTTTAGGCGGTTTCCGGAGGATCTGTCAGACCTAGCCCACCATGCCTGAGAGGAAGAGCTAGTATTTGTCTTTCTGCATCACTAACTTCTCGTCCTACAAGGGCAGGAATCAATTTTTCTCTGATGGCCTTTTCATGTGGTTCAAATAATTTACTTGCATCAGGCACTGTTCATTGGAAATGGGTCCATCTGGAGGATAAACCTTTGGTGAATGCTGAGTACGCTGCTTGAGGGTCATCTTGTGTGTACTTTGAGAGCGATTAAAGATCTTTTACCCAACCCTCAACCTTGTTTTTAATGTACTGTTCCCTGAATGATGCTGTCTCAATCACAGATCCAAGGAGGCGTTCACCTTGGGCCATGATTTTGATTCCATCATCTTCGAATATTTTTGTGCAGCTTGCATTAGACTACTGTCTTTTATTAGGAAGATTGTCTTTGCAGGTTTAGGGCAGTACCCAAATTCTCGTCCATTGGCCTGTAGGTATTCTCACCATTTTTTCACACCTGCCAGTGATCCGACTGCAGAGCTATCATCTGCATACCATACCTGTTTCACTTCATCATTTGCAGTTTCATTGCTCAATGCTTGTATCAGTGGTTGTGTGGATAGGGCATACATTGCCATAGCTGCATTGTCCCCTTGCGTCACACCCTCCTGTGACAGTATGTGGTTACCATTTTCCAGATAAAGCATGGCAGGTGTGTTGTAACTGTTGTGTAGGTATGTGTACATGCGGGGACACAGTCTTTTGATGTTTTCTAGACTAACTTTGTTGAGTTTGTTAAAGGCATTGTCTGCATCCAGTAACGACAGGCATTCACTGTTGTCCTCTTCAAAACATTTCCTTACAGCATGTGTTGCTGCTTCTTTGCCCGATTCCAGTCTCGCACATGTCTGCAGTGTTCCCACTGCATGTATGATGTCTTCCTTCAGCAGTCCTATGATTGTTTTGCCAATGATTCGTTGTAAGCATTCACCAACACCTACTGGCCTAATGCCGTTATCTTTTTTCTTTGGTGGAACCAGTCTGCATGCAAGGAGGGTTGATATGTAATCGTGTGGAATGGTGTCTGTCGTGAGACGCTTGGTCAGGGTGGCAATTTCATCAGCCAGCATATTTGAGTGGGTGCCATATGATTTTGAACAAATCATTTCTCTCCAGGTATCCATGTCAATCTGTGTTGGTCCTCCAGACCCCGATGAGTTTCTAGTATTGGATGTAATGTCATCTTGGGTTATGTTTTCAAAGATGATCCTTTCTGTTTTGGTTTCAGGCTTATCAATAATGGCAGATTGTTTTAGTTCCGCCGCTTTTGGGTGCTTTTCTTTGAGCTTCTTTTTAATGTCTGTAGTGACGTCATGTTTTCCGTCAATGTCACTGGCATGATAATTTTAAGGGCCTTTTTCACCTGTCCTTGTAACATTAGTCTGTAGAAAGCTTTTTGGTCTCATTGCTTTTTTGTTTTGACTGATCTTTTGTTTTTTCAATGGCTTCACACTCTGTAGCTTTCCGTATTTCCACCATTCCATTCTTTTGTTCAGGTATTTGACATGTTCTCTGTTTTTTTATTTGATAGATGGCTTCTGGAGTAGTAGTGGCAGAAGTACTTAAAGCATGTGTATTGCTACTAGCTCCCATCTTTTACTGCTGTTAAAGAGTCTTATAAGACGAGTTACTTCTACAATTAGTGCTTTTCCTCTTGGGATTTGCATATAGTACTTTTTCCATTTTACAATTTTTTGATATGCTGAATCAAGACTTTTTCTGATTTTCTTTAAGTCTTTCATCTTGCTCCATGTGATAGGCATTTCACCCTGGGTGATTTCCTTATTTTGCTCCTTGCAGCTATCGCATAACCATTGCAACGCATTATGTCTGTCACAGTCTTTACAGAAAATCTCATATTGTGAACTCGACATTCCAACACATTTGCAGAGTATCATTTTGTGCACTCTCCATCACAAACCAGGGCCTCCTGCTTGCCGAAGACAATTTCCTGACACTCTCCACATTTATTTATCCTGGATGCCCCAGCGGCGTTTCAGACAAGTAGCCATATTTATTCTACATTACAATAACTATAAGCCTAAAATATCTCTGAAACTTATTCAAATATAATTTTGGCATTTTTAACACTTCAGTCCAGTGTTCAACATTTGTATCTGTCACTGGATTGACTGTACTTGTTATTACTGGAACATCTACCGAAGTCCATCTCTTAAATACTCACTCTAGTGTATAGTGCATCGGGTTGACGCCTGCACTAAATTTTAACCTATTTCCGTTTTATTTTGATATGCGTTTGGTTTAGTTACATGATCATGATGATGTTGAATGGAAGTGGCTATGGAACCACCTTGGATGATGTGGTTCGAATAAAACGCTAAGTTTGTTACCCAGCACTATCGTGGTAGCATAGCGGATGGGTTTACATCTGCTGTGCCAATGATTTGCGGTTTGGCTCTCACCTTGGTAACATTTGTTTTGGTAGCAATATTTGCAGGTTTCAATTCATGGAACCAGTTTTTCTGTACTTTTTTCAAAAGTTTCCAAAGTTTAGGTTTAGAGGTTAGCATTACGATCAGCTCTGGATTAACAATACTAGCAAATGAATCAATTGCTATGGACCCTGCACTCATGGGGGCCCTGCGGTCCTTTGTGTTAAAATTATTCTTAATTATATGCAAGGGTGGATATTAGAATTTAGGTACCCTAAGTTAAGTAAACTCTCAGGATGGGCGGCCCATATTTTGCACATGCTATACAGAAACTTTATTAATGCAAGGTAAATTTTTAATTTTTTCTGGGAATTTGCTTCTGCGTGAAAGTCAATTTCACATTGTAAATTTGTTTGAATCAGTTGATTGTAAATTGTTCTTCGTCTACACATTTAAGTTGTTGAGCAGCCCCCCTTTTGTTTGTTGACTTCATGATTTCATATATTCAGAAAAATGTGAGAAACCTGTTTCTATGACTTTTCCTGATTTTTAGAGGCAAATGGAATGGTGCCGGAGCTATTTTAAAAATATATCCATGAACTGAAAGCCTATAAATAACATTGGAGCATTATACTTAGAGATCAACCGATATATCGGCCGATATTTGGGTTTTACCGATATATCGATATCGGCCAAAACGACCGATTTTATCGGCCTCAGTAGGTGTTGACAAAACGCTGTTATATTCCTCACACATCCAGACAATTTGCGCAATAAAGCACAATGAAGCAATTCAAGACAATTATCTTACAATAACGCTAGCAGGTGCGGTTTCACAAACAAGCAGACAAGATTGACCATGGAGCATGCGTCAGCTGTCGCAGCCGAAACAAAAGCATCATCACGAAGTTTCGCATTGCGTGAAGAAGCTGCCGCGTGCAGGTGTTGTGTACGAATGAACTCCTGTTGCACTTCCGAAGGTTTTCGCAGCACGAAACGTTTGACTGTAACTTAAAGGTGCAGAAGTCCACTCGATGCCTAGTTTAGCACAGATTAATTTTTTTAAAGTTTGCATGAGAAATGAATTGCGTTATGTGAAGCAACATTTATGGCGGTATGAATATGATCACAAATGCAATCGCTACTCACTAGTGACGACAAGAGTCGCTGTGAAGTAGTTGCACGTAACATCTTAAAAAGATTCTACTTTTCTTAACTTGATGTGTTAGGCCTAGCGCATTGGTTTATACTGTACACAAGCTAAAATATCGTGTTCGTGGGTTAACTTAATCGACATTTTCCACAAGGCATGATAATGATAATTATGATATCACAATCTAAGCTGTTGCAACGTACTGGTTTATGGATATGGCACACAAGTTATGGAAGCGCTACTCTAACTATTCACAAATACTTTGAAGTGGTGATTTGTCGTTTGGTCCGATAGCAGCGCGGTAGTCTGTTACTGTTGTTGTCCGTTTGTTAAACACGATCAGCAAAAGTAGTGTTTGCAACAAAGCATGTTAAAAGCGCAGTGTTTGTGATTGGATCAGAACTACCGCACAATCGTCAGATGCATAATGCCCACATGTGAATCTTGGCGACTTGTTCTTATCAAATTTAGTTCTGGCGGACAGGCAGTAATCGGTTATAGCCTACTGCTGCTTTTGTTTAGGTTAGGTTGTAGATGACCGGATAACTTACTGCAAGCTTCTTGGTGAAAATGCAGAAAAATTGTGCTTTCTGCATGACAATCTTAAACTGTTGATATGGAACTACTGACTATTGACAAATCAGTTGACGTATTTCATACCAATGCCAGTACTTCAGTTGCAGTAACTAATGCAAGTGCCGTTGCATGTTGAACACACTTGATTCTTTAGGACTTGGATTGACTTTTCAAATTGAAAACCCACTGAGATGCAGAAGAGTCTGAAATGTTTATTTGTGAATTATATACAAAAACAAAATTCCACAAGATTTATGTAGTTCAGTAACTGTTAACAAACATTCTATCATAAACCAAAAAAGTTACTGCTGTTTTGGAAATATTTTCTTTTTTGGCAATGGGCAATTGAACATAGTGCTGTACTAATTTTAATCTCTTTAACTTGATACTTCATTTTGTACTTCCTTTTCATTGTTCACCATCTTTAAACTTTCAAGCACTGTCTTTGCTTTTTTTGGTTTAGCACCATAGGCAGTTCTCTTACATTAAGTGCTCTTTTATTATTGTTTTGTTATTTTAACATTCCTTTTGTATTCATGGCACTGTGTTTTTCATTGCAAACAGTGTATACTATGCTAACAAGTTAATCAAATATTGAAATTGCTGCAATTTCAAAAATTTTAGCTCATAAATCCTGATTTTTGAAGTTTTCGAATAAAAGGTACGGCATAAAATACACCATAACATACACCATATTTTTTATAATGAAGCAGAAAACAAGATTTAATAATTTTGGAAATATTAGTATCGGCCGATATATTGGCCCATGAATGGCCGATACATCGGTATCGGCCTAAAAAAAGCCATATCGGTCGATCTCTAGTTATGCTAGTCTGGATTTCCTGATGTGTACGAAATTTAGTGCACCCTGGTACCATGAAATTTCAATTTGAATTTAAATGCAACATTTTCTGTGGCAGATAAGATATCAGAAATGTATTATGTGAAGAGTAGACTTACACCATGACTAGATATGATGAAAAAATGTACCGTATTTTCAGGACCATGAGGCGCACTAGGTTATAAGGTGCAGTATCAAAAATTCAATGCTAGCTGGCTTTTTTCATACATAAGGCGCACCCGTTTATAGGGTGCATTTAAATGAAGCAAAACTTGGATAAGTCAAACTGTATTCAACTCTTTCGCAATAACTCCCGAGTGCCGGAGTCACCACTGGGAGTTTAATCTGTGATTACTGTACATACGAGGGAGTTTAATCTATCAAAAACGGTTAATCCCCCAGACCCAAATAGAATCAAGTGGAAATGGTGCGCATGTTTTATTCGGTGTGTGCCTATGTAGTCAGGAGCCCCGCAGAGTAATACGATCTGTGGTATGTGCTATCTATTCTCGGAACCACATACGCTGCTCATTGCATTTGCTGTTGGTTTATTATGCAAAACGATAGTCTGTTTATAAAAAAATTGTAACTAGCAATTAAATAAATAGCACCCTTTACCAAATACAATTGGATCTAGCTAAGAAAGCACAACTAGATCCATACATTAGGCTCATCGTATTATAATGCGCACTTTTGATTTTTTTGAAAATTAAAGGATTTTAAGTGCATCTTACGGTCCGAAAAACAAGTATCTAAATTGCGCATTACGTTTTCTATACACAAATAAAACTCTTCCTTTATGAAGACAGTTGTTTAGTAGTACAGTGTATAAATTTTGTATGTGATGCATGTTTCAATGTGCAGATATGATTTTGTTGTGAAAGTGATTAAAAATGGGCGTCGAGAAGTCAAAAATAATCGAACTGGAAACCATGAAAGTCACGTGTCCCAGGAAAACATTATCAAATTTAGGGTTTTATAACACCCTTCATTTCCCGACTTGTGTGGTGTTTGAAGGTTTTCTGAGCAGGGACAAAACAGTGCAAAACCTAAGTGCGAACTCTTAAAAGGGGGCCCTCACGGCATCTCTTAAAGAAGGGAGCCCAAGGCAAACGCCTTGTTAGCCTCCCCTAATATCTACCCCTGATTATGTGTATAGAATTTTTTCAGTAATTTTCAGGTAGTGCTTGATTGATGACTACCTATTTTCTTTACCCTAAGATTGGGGTAAGTACATGGATTTTATGAAAATTTTCTTCACAAATGAAGATAAGATACTTGAGACAATCTCTTGTTAACTTCTTGGCTGTCAGCGTACGATATATTTGTACTTCGATTTCGGCCTAAAAACACAGTTTTCAGTTGCCTTACCAACGCCCTAGCTCCTCTGCCGATTGCGCTAGAGAGCTGTTCAAGAGCTCAAATGGATCGGCCAGTCTCGTAGAATGCACTCGAAAATGGGGGGATGCGGGGATGCGGATTGTTTGTGACTGATGTCATAAGTGAAGTAGTTTTAGGGTCATTTTGGCTCATGTTGCATGGCCTAGGGCCCAATCACTAGGCCAAAGTGTTTCGCTGAAGTTTTCATTGGAAACTACGCTCGAGTCGAGTCTTTTGAGCCTTTGATCGACTTTATAGCATTTCTGGTTCAAAAGTTATGATCTAAAATAAACAAATTAATTAATTAACTAATTAGCTAATTAGTCAAATATTTTTACTAACTTACATCACAACTTTTGAACCCGAAACCCCAGCAGATCATCCAAAGTATCAAAAGACTTACATTGTAGCCTAGTTTCCAGTAAAAACTTCGATACTGCCACCTAACAGTTGGCGCCCAGGGCCAGGCAAAGTGGGCCAAGGTGGCCTAAAAGTCCTCCACTTATGACGTCAGTCACAAAGAGCCCGCACACCCCAGGCAAAAAATTTTTTTTCGAGTGCAATCTACTAGACTGGCCGATCCGTTTGAGCCGTTGAACAGCTCTCTAGCGCAATCGGCGGAGGAGCTTGGGCGTTGGTAAGGCAATTGAAAACTGCTGTTTTTTTTGCGAAAATCGCCAAAACCACCCAGACGCCAAGGTGTTAAGTGTTTACAACAACTAAATGATTACAGTGAGAATAATTTAAAGTTAGTTGATGATTTTCTTGCTAGTCGTTACACTTCATTGACCACAAAAAGTAGTCATTTTTATGGTCCATAACTTTGAGAAACCTTTACCAATTAAAAAAAAATTAGTTTTTTTGGAATCAGCATGAAAAGTTCTATCTGCTAATTAAATTTGAGGAAAATCTGCGATGGTGGGTTGACTTTTCCATTTTTTTGGTTCCTTTGACATAGAATGACCCAGGCTCAAAAGACTCGGAATATATAACTCGGAATATAGCGAAATACTACCATGTAGCGGTTGGGGCCCAGGGCCAGGTGACCTGAGCCAAAAGGCCAAAAACCTATTCTGCTTATGACGTCACTCACAAAAGCCCAAAACCAAACAATTTCTTTTCAATGCAGACTCAAAGACTTGCCGAGTCTTTTGAAGGTTTAACAGCACTCTAGCACAATTGGCTAGCAAGCTATGGAGTTGCTAAAATGACTCTAGAAACTGGGATTTCACCAAAAACTACCTGCAGTTAAGGTGTTATTTGTTAGACATGTAATTTTCATTTTTTTCAAGTGTTCTTAAAAACATTAATCTCAGTTTCTATAGTGCTTTATAATTTAAAGTGAATCAGGCCTTAGCTGAAATCTTTACCAACCATGCTAATTTTCCACCTATTAGTTTGTTCATGATTATGTTTTTCATCTTCGTAAATAGTATTTTAAAATAAAAGTTCATCGTGATTGCCTTGAAATGTTATGTGCTTTACCACGGTTAAACCAATTTTGAATGCAGAAATAGTTGTGACATTTGTTTCAAGAGCAAATTTTTTTGCTTACAATGTTTAGATATCTTTCATTTTGCAAAAATCCTTAATGATGCTCTACCTAAGGGAGATTTCTTGTGAAGTTCAAGAAATAAAAAGGTTTCACTGTTCTCGTGTGGTTGCAAACTAAATTCCCTTGTGGATCATTGTAGCCAGGGCTTGAAAAAATGTAAAAATCCTAGGAAGCTTGTCGAAATTTCCCATGGGCTGCAAGTTGAAGACGATCGCCCCTTTATGACGTCGCAAAAGGAATTTGTTTTCTTGAAAATGTTGCACTCAAGAGCCTTAACTATCACAGCATTCATGTAGGTGAACTTGGGTTGATTCAGCCTACTAGCATCGGTTAACAATCAACGTGTTAGCAGTTGCATCGCTGCAGTGTACCACGCTACCGCTTGGTACGCAAAAACGAGATACTGAAAGAGTGCAAAACTGATGGAAGCATGCAAAACCAAATCTTCGCCGCGAAGTAGCAAATTCTCACACTTAATCCTTATTTACACGCTTTTAAAATTTGTGTTTTGTGGGCACTATACAATTTACAAGGAATTTTTTTACTACATTAGAGTTTTAGATAATTCATTCAAGTAATATGGACTGCTTACATGAAGCTTCACAACAATTGCTGGCATTTGGAACACCGTAGCACGGTTTCTAACGACAAACGAAATTGTAGTTTATAGACCATTGAGATACTTTTAGACAGCAAACTAAAGATATCCTTTGGATGATCAATTTAAACTCTTTGGTGTCCGGCTGCTTTCGGGGATTTTCGGAAGAAAAAACGCATAAACGCACGTGGCTTTGCATGGGAATTTCTCTGGTCCAGTATGGTCTACAGACCCAGTAAAAGTCTCAAAAGACACGGCATGTCTTCTAGTCTGCACTCGAAAAAAAATTTTTTGCTTGGGGGGTGCGGGTTCTTTGTGAATGACGTCATAAGTGGAGGACTTTTAGGTCACCTTGGCCCACTTTGTCTGGTCCTGGGCGCCAACTGTTTGGTGGTAGTATTTCGCTGAAGTTTTTACTGGGAACTAGGTTACAATCCGAGTCTTTTGATACTTTGGAGGACCTGCTGGGGTTTCGGGTTCAAACGTTGTGATGTAAGTTAGTAAAAATATTTGACTAATTAGCTGATTAGATAATTAATTTGTTTATTTAAGATCATAAGTTTTGAACCAGAAATGCTAGAAAGTCGATCAAAGGCTCAAAAGACTCGGACTCGAGCTTAGTTTCCAATGAAAACTTCAGTGAAACACTTTGGCCTAACGGTTGGGCCCTAGGCCAGGTAACATGAGCCAAAATGACCCTAAAACTACTTCACTTATGACATCAGTCACAAACAATCCTCATCCCCCAACCAAAAATTTTTTTTCAAGTGCAATCTACTAGACTGGCCGATCCGTTCGAGCCGTTGAACAGCTCTCTAGCGCAATGGGCGGAGCAGCTAGGGTGTTGGTAAGGCAACCGAAAACTGCTGGTTTTTAGGCCGAAATCGAAGTACAAACATATCATATCCCGGTTCTCAAAGTGTTAATAATCTCTCTATCGTGTTATGTGTGATGGCAAGATTGTACTTAAATTGCACAACAGGGTTGAGCAATTCCAATTCTCAAGCCGCGTAATCACAGCATGCTTGCAGGTCCTACACAGTATAAGCCAGTGGTTCTCAACTTTTTGCGGAAGGGAGCCAAATCCAGATCTACGATTTTGTGAGAGAGTGGCACTAAAAAAATTGATGCAAGTCAATTGACACGTTTCGTTTTATTGCAGAATGAAGTCTGCTACAAAAAATATTAGAAGTTTTATTCATAGATGGGGGCCTATGGGGCCATTCTCCCCCCTAACTTTTACAACCTATAGTTGTTTTGTGCTTTGAGGGGCTGTATCCCAAACAAAATAGGGTTAACAGTTTGCCCCCCCAGCTTTTTGGTCTTCCCCAATTTTTGGGCTGGTTACTCGACTGGTTTTATTGAAAGACTGCTGAGAGCCTCACAAAAAGTGCTTGGGAACTGCATGCGACTTTCAGAAAAATGGTTTGAATTTGCTAGTGGTGCAGCATTTCAAGTGATTGTGGTGTCGTGTTTCAAACATTGATTGTTGCAGCCAGTTCGGTGGTGGCGAAATCGTTGTTTAACCGATTTAACCTGTAGAACGATATTCACACGGTATTAAAAGTTTCCGTTGAGTGAGTGTTCTACGCATACATTTTTTGGGCACAAATGCATAGTTACCAGAGTGAGCTTGTGAGTGGACGCTAGTTGGGCACGAGTTGAACATTTTTGCTATAAACTTGATCACGTCAAAGCTTTTTTGCATATTATGTTACTTTCTACAACAGAAGGTCTGCAGTACTGTAGCCCTAATTATTGAGATTTTTGTGCTGCCTACACTGACTTATACTTGTTGCTTCATCATATAAACAGGCAAAGGTGCAAAAGTCAGCTTTAACAATTAGCATCGACTGTCTGTAAATACATGTTCGTAATGAAGAACTATCCAATTTTCTGGAACAAACACAAAAAAATCACGGTTAAAAAGTGCTAGTTTTGGTATTGGCATCCTTTCATGTAAGCTGTAGCAATTTTATGCTCATACAAAAAAATTAAGCTCTAGCTGTAAGTGTAATGCCATTCCAGAATGGCGTCGTGCTTCAAACATTGATTGTTGCAGCCAGTTCAGTGGTGGCGAAATCGGGTTTTAACCCATCCGACCTGTAGAACGATATTCAGATGGTGTTAAAAGTTTCTGTTGAGTGAATGTTCTATGCATGCATTTTAGGTGCCAGTGCGCAGTTACCGGAGTAAGCTTGTTGTGAGTGGACGCTGGTTTGGGCGCGAGTTGAGCATTTTTGAATGGTACTACATTCCAGAATGGCATTTGGAATGCAATACCATTTTGATTGGTAACCCAGTAAGGCAAACGCTAACCAAAGCAGTCGTACACAGACAAGTATTAATGATCCGAATGTATTCACAAGCTTCCAGCTGATGCTAACGCCACCGTCCACTCTGCTATCTAACGCAGTGAAGTTGGTTCGCATAGACGCACATAGTTTTAAGGATGTGTTGGTCTCAATGTCCTCTGACTACATGTGTCATCATAGCAGCAATATTAAAACTAACAGCTTTCCACCGCCATTACGAGTCTACAAGCGATCAGGTTCACCAAAAGCCAGACCTAGTCTCTGAAGGGTTTTGTAGTCTCAAACAAAGCCAAAATAAACCAGATAGCAGTCCTAAGACATATAGGCTAGACATAAAACCTGCATAACTGATATGAAAAGACATTCGCATAACCTCAACTTAGGCTTTATTCAGCTAAAACGTGCACTTCGACAGCACAGACCACGACTGTCCTAACGAACCATCATGATCAGAATGAGCACCAAATCACGCAAGGGCACCAAACTGCACAAGATTCCTCGAACTGTAAAATGACATCCAATCAGAAAGTGAGCCCATTTCCAGACAGCTTCGATGATAGCCAAGGCTTCCTTTTCAATGCTAGAATAGCGCAACTCACGCTTGTTCAACATTTGCGAGAAAAAGGCTACTGGGCGATCCCCTTGTTAGTTCAATGTCGCTGAAATGGCATTGTCCGACATGTCTGTTTCCAATGTAAACGGAAGATCTTCATCAATCACGCCAAGAGTGGCTGAAGAAAGATCTGTTTTTAACGTAGTTAAAGCATGCAATGCCTCATGATTCAGAGGGAACTTTTTCAGCACAACCAATGGTTTGATTTTTTCAGAATAACGCGGGATCCATTTCGTGTAATAGGAGAACATCCCCAACATGCACTGCAGCTCTTTAGCATTACATGGGACGAGCATGTCTAGTACTGGCTTCACACGATCAGGATCGGGCTGCAAGATTCCTTTGGATATGCAATATCCAAGCAAGTTATGGTTTCGGAAGCATATACGCATTTGCTTTCATCTAAGGTTAGGTTGCATTCTTTAACGGCTTTCAGGAAGGTTTAAGATTTTTGTCATGTTCTTCCTTTGTCTTGCCGCACACCGTTATGTCATCAAGATACGCAAACATACCTTTGCAGTCATAGGCAGCTATGATGTCATCTATGACACGTTGGAAACATGCAACAGCGTTTTTTAAACCAAATGCTATGCGTTTGAACTGGTACAGTCGACCATTTGCTTCAAACGCCGAAAATTTCCTTTCTTCGGGTAGCAATGGCACTTGGTGGTAGGTGGATCGAAGATCTAAGCTGGAGTACCAATTATAATTTGCCATGTTGTTTACAATATTCTGCATGCTTGGAAGCGGGTAAGCATCCAGGTGAGTGAATTTGTTTATGGTCTGGCTGTAGTCCACACATAGACACTTCTTACGCTTTCACTTTAGGCTATAACCAATTGGGCACGCCATGGAGAAACGCTTGGTTCGATTATGTCATCTGCTAGCAATTGCGATATTCAAGTTTCAATGAACTCCTAGTCAGCTTTCGAATAGTTTCTTGGCTTGGCAGCTATGGGATGACAATCAGGTGTCATGTTCTGAAACAATCGTACTGGATTTGGGCACTTTAAGGGCTCTAGAACACCAAGTTGCAAAGATTGTTCTGGTACACCAAAGTTAAACTGGACACTTTTATGCAGCTTCAGAAATTCACGGCCAAGTATCACGTCCCACAGGAGGCCATTCATTACAGTGAACTTAACATCAACCTAAGCACAATTACAGAGTTGAGCTGAGCAAATGCCTTTAGTTGCAACAGCTGAACCTTTTATGGCCAGAATAACTTTCTCGACCTTGTTACTTGTCTGCACAGCTAGGTGGGCGTGCCGGATGAAACTTAAAGCGATGTGATTGCTTTAGGCGCCAGTGTCGATAAGACCTTTGGCCAAAACTCCATTAATAAATACATGTACATTTACCTTTTCATCATCAGACTCGAGGAACAGCCGCAAGGTTGCGAGTTGTAAATCTTCAATAGGCGCAGCTCGAGATTATTGAAGCAGTCGTTGCAGTGAGCAGCACTCTCTTGCAAAATTTCCCTTTTTGCCACATTTGTGGCAGACGCAATTCTTTGCTGGACAATTTCCTCGGGGGTGTCGACGGGCACCGCAGAAGAAACACTGCTGTGTTTTTGTGGCTAGGCATTCCAGTTGGTTAACAAATGTATCAGAACCGGTTGGATTAACAGCTAGAGAATGGTTAGCAGAAACAGCAACAGATGACGAAGTATACGATTGCGCATTTCTCTGCGCATCGTCAAGCGAACGAGCTTTGTCAAATGCAGCTTGAAGTTCAGTCACGTTATCTTTTAAAAGTCATTGCCAGATGTAAGAAGAACAAAGCCCCGTGATGAATGCATCCCGTATTGATGCATTCCTACTTTGAACCGCAGAGACTGCCATGAAATTGCAATTGGCACTGAGCTTTTTCAGTCGCTGAAAATATTCTTCAAGTGATTCACCCATTTCTTGACGGCATGTATTAAGTTTATGCCTCGCAAACACTTCGTTAATGGGTATAGCAGCTTCGAATGTAGGACAATCAGCAATGTACATGCAGGCTGAAGTATCCAGAAGACTCACCAAGATGTCGAGCTTGACTTCATCTGCAACATCTTCGATTCTCCGCAAGTAACTCAGCAAGGCGCGCTTCCAGTGCAACCAAATTTTCGAGCTTTCAGACGAGTCGACTTTGACACCAAACACTTGCGGTCTCAGATATTTATCCATGGTATGTTTTAGCTGAATAAATTGATATGAAAAGAGATTTGCATAACCTCAACTTAGGCTTTATTCAGCTAAAACATGCACTTTGACAGCACAGATCATGACTGTTTTAATGAACCACCACGATCAGAATGAGCACCAAATCGCGCAAGGGCACCAAACCGTGCAAGATCCCTTGAAGGGTAATCAATGCACACACAGAAGCATTCCACGAACAGAATGTTTCGCACGTGCTCATCACAAGGAAATTATCGCAGGACAATAACCAAACAAAAATAGATATTAAAACTCATCAGAAACATCAAGAAAATGCAATTCCAATGTTAGAAGCATTTTCTTTCCCCATAAATACACTGTCATACAGTTGTTTCTTATTAAATACATTAAATTTTTAGGGCAACAGTAAAATCTTTGCAATATTCTTTGCACCCTGTATGGTCATAGACTCCCATCAGAAGAGATTTGTAATGAATATGCAGCTCAGACAATGTTTTGCCAGGGCCAGCCAAGCCTTTCGGACTGAAAAAAATAATAAAAGAAAAGCCAGATTTTGACTAGTATTTTTGATTTTAAAAAAATGCCAAGTGCGTCAAAAAAGCCTGAATTTCAAAATTTGGCTTCAAAAATGCCAAATTGGCAACCCTGCGTGAGACCACCATTGTTAGGCAGGGGTAATTGTTGCATCACAAGGCCAGTTATTAGACCACCGTAACTGAGCGGGGAAATTTGTGCAGCGTGTTTTGTGGTTTTCTTGCAGTTCTTGGCGAATAATTTGATTTTACTTGACTTGCAGCTGATTAATTTCCCGAGAAGCTCCTTCCCGATTTCCACACTTCCTGCAGCCCTGTTTGCAGCTTAAACAGACTTGTCAAAAATTGGTAACCAAAATCACAAAAGATACATTTGATGAATTGTTCAAATAATGCAGACATATGCTAACTAATTCTAAGCACTGGTTAAATTTTATGCAACCAGAAATGTTGAGAATAAGTGTCTGTCAAAAATACTTCAAGTATGTTTAATGCAGGAAAACTGGCTGGATCTCATCGTGGGTGATTCATCTATCCAGGTGTGGCCAACAGGTTGATCGCTGAGTTTCAGTTGGTCGATTGCACCTGATTTTGCATTGAATTGACAAGATATCTAGAAAGAACATTTTTTAATCAATATTCCTTTTTATTGCATTTTATGACATGTACTACTTGTGTCTTTATTACTGAACGGTCGATCTTAGTCAAACACAAGTTGGCCACCCCTGATCTGCTCCATTCATATTACACAACATAAAACATCTTTTTGATATGTAAATGAGCATGAATGTCTTGAAATCACTCTTTTTATGTCGATGTTACTGGTTTATTTTACTTATTGTAAGATGAGTTGACCATTGCTTTTTGTAATTATGTTAACCATAAAACGAAATGAATATATTTCAAGGAAAAACATCCTATTGTTTGTTCTGTTGGACAGGTATTAGGTGGCAATCAAGTTAAAACTAAGCAAAATAGACTGCATTAGTTGAAATCTGTAATTTTGCATCAAAACCTCTCACCAAATTGGAAGCTGGATATAATGCTGGTTTTCTTATCATTTACTGCAATTCAACTTCAAGAAATCATCCTCTGTGCTTGTGTTATTCTTAAAAGTTGTTGTTGGTTTTCTCAACAGAAATTACCTGATCACTAGTTTAAGCTGATTATGGAAACACAAATGTGACCACTCAATTTTGTTTTGAAATCCACTTAGAAATGGAATTTCAAAGTCAAATAAAAAAATATTCAATTGGAGCTGATGAACTTTTATCTGCAGTTACTTTTTGTCCATATGAATCAGCATGCAACTTAATAGCAATTGCGAGCACAACATCACTGTCAATATTTTCAGTCAATCTTAATGTTTTAAGCAAAGGCAATCAAACAACAGAAGTTTCTGAAAACCTGGCTTGTTTCAATCATGTTGGTGAGTATGTAGAAAAATGTTTATTCTTTTATTGTTGCTTGTAGCTTGCAAAACAGGTGAGCAGCCTGAGGTATGAAGATCTGAGAAACTTACAAGAAAGTTTAATTAGATTTTCTTCCCAATACAGAGTTTTGTAATGTTTATAAATGCAGTGAAATCAAGTTGATGTTTGCACAACAAATACTTGCCCCTATATACTCGGCAAGCTGGTCAGTCAAAAGTTTAATTGCTGCTAGGTCATTGTAAGACCTCCAATCATACCATGTAGTCAAAATGACATGCTTACTACAAACTGCACACATTAATGACACACTCTTCCTTACTACAAACTGCACACATCCCATTGCGTTCTTTGACTCAACACTGCAGTTCCTATATAGTGTAGTGCTAAAATACTATGATTTTTGCATAAAGGAAGAGTGTGCACAGAAACACTATAGATGCAAATTTAATTTTGAATATAGTTAGTTACAGTTAGGTGAAGTAACTATATTTGCAAATTTTTTAAATCAAGTAATTGTAATTGAGGTTGCGGTAATTTGTCCATGAATGGTGTAAAAAATTGTTTTTTTGTAATTTGCAATATGCTTGTCACAGCAATGTTCATAGGCTATAGTTTGAGTAAGCAAGACTAGATAATAAATTACAAAGTGAATTCCTTGGTAATGGAATTTGTTTGCACAAAGAGGAACTTTCTTGGGAACCTTTTTTCTTGCTCAGTGATACTGATAAAATGTAGCAAGGGCTTCCTCAAAAATATTTAATACATACTGAGCTTAAACACATGCTGAACTTTTAACTGAAATGTAAAGATGGAATTCAAGTTATTTAGGTTTAGCTGAACTTTTTATTAAGTAATTATAATTATACTTGTAACTGAAGGGTTTTGTAGACATGCGGTTGCAATTGACAAAACATGATTGGCTCCATCATTTGGTAGTGTTCTACAATTATTAATAGTGTTAAAACTGGTTTTTGCTTATTTTAGGTAATATTGTGCTCACAGTCAAATCAAAAACCATCAGAATAACATATGTAGGTTGGTTTGGGTCATTTTTCAAGCTTCTCTAGCTGTGGAACACATGCATTTGTAAGTAAAAGCAAATCTGTGAACTAATTGCAGTGTGCAAAAATTGTAATAACTGCCTTGGTTGATGATACCTTTGAAGACAAAACAAGAAACTTAATATAGAATCTTAATATGTCTCTGAAGTGGGGATGTAAACTTCATCTTTTCCACATATTTTTTCAGCTGTTCACCTCAATTTAGCATAGTTTTCCTAAAAAAATCACTGACATGTTAAATCAAACTGTTCGCGCGAAAATCAAGCTGTTTACACGTGCTTTGCAAGTCCATAGCTCATCAGTCGATTGCGCTAGGGAGCTGTTCAAATCCTGTATTGATTTCGTGTAAGTCACTCTACATTATCATATAAAATCATCAGAGCAATTGCAACTCGATCGTTCTTCTCCACAGTGATATCGCAAGTATATTTATAACGCTGTCATTTTTGATAGACAGCGCTCAACAGACGCAGTTGTGCAGCTGATTGTCAGCTTCGATTTTATAAATGTATGTACGTATGGATAAACAGCTCTCATTGCTGTATGGCTGACATTTGCTGAATGTTTGACAAGCTAAGTATCTTTTCAGCACCATGTTCCTAAGAACAAATATCGATTGCCGTGTAATACATGCGCTGTGAACAAAAGCAATGATAATTTGGGAATATTTTCTTGTGTGTTTTGACAATGAGGTCAATACCACTATCTATTCCAAATAGTTAGTTGCACTAGGCTACTAGCCCTACTAATCAAGTTTGACTGATTGGATTTTAGGTAGAGCTCGATCGATAAGGCTTTTTGGGGCTGATACCGATGTTGTTATTTTTCACTGCCGATAACCGATGCCGATATTTTGCAACACTTATACCACAGTTGAAAGACAATACTTCAGTTCGATGAAGAAACATATAACATGGAATTCTGTGGAAAACTAGGGCACTAAGATAGTCAAAAACCACGGATTTGTTCACAGGCAACCATCTGCTTACCGTGCAAAACCTGGGAGCAAATGCTACGTCATAGACCGGTTTATTGGGACGATTGCAGAGTGTTCTGAATATTGTGCACTGATTAATGGTGATGCAGTCGAGGTGGCTGCATGTCGTCAGGGACAATACAGAGAATTTGCGTCAATTAATCATAGATGAAATAGTAACTTGGATTGGCGAACACTCTGTGCAGAAAACTAACGTAGTGGCTTTTATGAGCAAATATTGCCGATATCCTGTATATCAGCAGAATTTTGCTGAAATAATTCTTTGGCAACATCACAAAATTTATCGCTCGATTTCTAGTCTTAAGAGAAAGTGTAGTTTTATGCTGAAAAGTGATATCAAAAGCTGCCCTATCACGACAGACACCATTTTTCCAGGCTAAATGTGCCACTCAACACAAACATATGTATTCAGCAGTCAAGTGTTTTCTACAATAAACAGTGGGCATTAGTATTTTACAAAATTTCTTCTAAGAACAAAATCAATAGCTGGCACCCAAGAAATTGCAGTACTTCACTTATTCCAGTTGACTAATCTTCACCATGGAACAATTTCTGGGTTATAAATTGCTCACACTAAATACAGACTACCCTTCTTTTCTTACTTAAAGCCCACCTGTCATTTTCTAATTTAAAAAAACTGCTAAATCGAATTAATTTTAGTATTTGCTTCCACATGCGATGGTGTTGCAAGAATAACTACTCTGGTGTGATTGAGGCATAAATTTTTGTTTGTAGAGAAGTTCAAAGTCGCCAATGTCTAAAAAGGTGTATAAAGAAGTTAATTTCCCCCTAGCAATAGGTTTAAAAGTAATCAGAAGTAGAATGATTTGACCTTTCACCAATCTTTACTGCTACTATGCAGTGATGAAACTGGCAAAAGTGGACTCCGTCACACATGTCACATTTTAATGTCACACACGTCACGCACTTATTTTAATTACTATCTTAGCTGTGCAGTAGTTACAAATTCTAGATTTTATGTGTAACCTCTTTTAGTCTATGATATGTTTTTGCAGTGAAGTAGCCCTATTTCACACAATTCTTGTGATATCTCATTGCAGGTAAAAAGTCACTTCCAAAAAATGTCACACATGTCACGTTTCTTTTAATAAGAAAATAAAGAAAATGTAACGTTGCAGAAAAAAAATTTTTTTTTTTCAAAACAAGTAATTATGAAGTAGTTTCCCACTGATACCAAAACAAAATTTCAGAAATGCACCAATTAAAAATTATATTGAAGTATCTTCAAAAAACTTGTCAAAATGTCACATATGGAATCGCCCTGGAGCTATGTGGTTGATAAGACAACCGGAATATGCTTGATTTTAGCCCAATTTCCAAGTAAGATATATTCGTATCCTGGAAAAGAACGTGTTTAATGAGACCTTTTTCCTTTTTCATTCACACCGTCATGCTGCTACTACCCTTGCTGTTGCTGTCTACACTGCTGCTATGGGCGTCGGAAAGGACCCTGGACTTTGAAATTTGCTACCTTCAATAGAAAAATGTTTTTCTCTTAGTTTTAGAGTTGGTAAAATGAGATTTCACCATTGTTGGAACACTGGAAAATGTTTTGTCACCTTATGGAACAATCCACTATTGGTCTCCACTTGAAAAATCCTTACGACAACTATGTATGTTCATATTACCCAGATCTTGTGCTGCCCTTTAGCCCAGTTTCTAGACTTGCGCTTGATTCATCGTCTTTTGCAAGCTAGACACTCCACCACGGCGAGTAGTTTGGAATTTTGCTATTTTGCTTTCACCTTACACATACAAAGGTCATGGACCCTCAAAAACCTGTCTGTGGACTCTGGTTAGAACCACTGGTTTACGACATTTCTCTCCAAGTACCACCACACCTAGCTACGATGCCACAGCCTTAGCAGTGATTTAACCACAGAAACATCAGAGATCCATTGTTGCAGTCTGGCATGGTAACTCATAACAATCACACTTAGTTGTGTTATCAAGAGCAATGTTTTTAGAAAAGTAATTCTAGCTTTCAGGAAATTTGGCAAAACTATTAGTATCTAGGAAGGGACCGGAGCCAGAGCTATCTCTCAAATAGCCGCAGCTCCAGCTTCAAATTTTAATCTGAGCTCCAGCTCCCTGCAAATGCCTAGCTCCAGTTCCATATCCTTGGTTACATGTAGTTTAGGTAATAAACAAATAACATCTAAATAAGTAGAACAACGTGAGAATACATGAAGTCTTTGACATTTTGCTGAATTTGTCTTGCCTTTCAAAATTTGAGCCATGGCATATTAGTAGAGGTTGGTGAAACAAGAGATTCAAATGGTCACTGACTGGAATGGCATAAAGGAGAATATTGTATCATAATACAAAGGTTTGCAGTTTGCATTCAATGATAGACTTGAATTGTTTTAGTTATAAAAATTGGTGAGATTGTTGTTTCAAAATATGTTATGCCCAAATAGGTGAAGAACATGAGATTCGACATGATGTCACTTAATAATTCAGGCTCTAGCTTTGCAGCCAGCTGTATTAGGAATCTCCTTGCAATGATTCAGCTTGTACTTATCATTCAGCATTATAAAGCCACAACAGTGACCCACACCAAGCGCATCGATTGCAATTTATTGCGTAAGGAAACTAGTTTCATGTGTTACACATTTTCAGTCCTGCGCAAAAGTCAACATATGAAACAAAAGAAAAAATTACACACTGTTGAGTAATTTTTTTGCGTAATCTTTGCACTGTTGCATAATCTTCAATATTTGCAATCTTGAGTTTTGATCTTAGCAACAGTGCGTAATTTTTTCTTTTGTTTCATATGTCGACTTCTACGCAGGACTGAAGATGTGTAACACACGAAACTAGTTTCCTTACGCAATAAATTGCAATCGATTCACTTGGTGTGGGTCACTATGTGGCTTTACAAATAATGCTGGATGTCGCTTGAGTTTCACTTAGATTTCTGTGAAACGTTTTTAGCAATTATATTTTTCACAGGTGTCAACTGCTTATCTTGGTCGCCACAAACAACATTTGCATTTCGACCACGACTCTTGAAACTTGCTGCTGGAACTGAAGATGGTAAAGTATGCATAATAACTACTGATCTGAAGGAGGACAACTCCAAAGTAGTGAGTAACTTATGTTTTATTGTGTAATTTTATGTGAATAACACTAGGTGTCTACATTTTAGACACCTAATGTTATTGAAATAAATAATAACATTGAGTGTCTATAAGGAAATATTTTCAATATTTTATGCACTGTGTGCTACTCATTGATCAGTTATTTTCAGCTTCATAATAAACAATATTTGCAGCTAGAGACAACAAAGCTGTATTACATGGATGTTTGTAATTTTGGTTATGGTTGAGCTCAAACAATTCAGACCAAAATACCTAATTTGGAAATGGTTTGCATGCAGAAACATGCTTTGGATAGCATTATGCTATTGGTAATTGTAAAGAAAGAGTCTGCATTATTAAAGTTTACATGAAGTCAGATCCATAATTTATGAGCTAGTGAATTTCTGGTCAATGTATTAACACCTTCGCAGCTGAATTAATTCAAGTGGTTTGCGTGAAATCACACACTTCGCACATGTCTTTGCACCAGCATAACTCCAGCACCAAATGCGCTAGAGAGCTGTTCAAATGCTCAAAAGACTCAGCAAGTGTTCAAGTCTGCGATGAAAAATATATTTTGGTTTTGGGTTTCGTTTTTTTGTGAGTGACGTCATAAGTGGAATACTTCTACGCCTTTCTGGCTCACTTCATCTGGCACTGGGTCCAAACTGCTAGATGGTAGTATTTCGCTCAAGTTATTATTGCAAACTAGGCTGAAATCTGAGTCTTTTGATACTTTGGATGACTAGCTGGGGTTTTGGGTTCGAAAGTTATGATCTAAAATAAACAAATTAATTGATTATCTAATTATGGGATTAATCAATTATTTTGTTCATTTTAGATCATAACTTTTGAACCAGAAATGCTAGAAAGTCAATCAAAGGCTCAAAAAACTCGGATTCTAGCCTGGTTTCCCATGAAAACTTCAGCGAAATACAAGTACTTCTGTCTAGCAGTTGGCCCTAGGCCAAGTAACATAAGCAAAAAATAGTGAAAAACCTACCTCACTTATGACGTCACTCACTAAAAAAAACCCAAAACCCAAAATTTGTTTTTTCATTGCAGACTAAAAGACTTGCCAAATCTTTTGAGGGTTTGAACAGCTCTCTAGTGCAATCGGCAAAGGAGCTATGCAGTTGGTAAGGCAACCGAAAACTGTTTGTTTTAGGCTGATTTCAAAGTAAAAATATATCGTTCACTGGCAGCAAACGTGTTGCAGAGTTTTGAACAGCAAACCCAGTACCTTTGATGTGACGTATATACATCTTTAGTATTTCCTCTAGTTTTTTTTCTCTTTCAGCATGCGCGTCAGCATGGTTGGCACCAGTTAAGGCAATATTCATGCACTATAATGTCAAAGAAACATTTTTACCCATTCTGTGTTGTTTTTGCTGTACTTTTCCAGAATTACCAGAAAACTATGTGAACAAGCACTTCCATTGCTTGAATTGCAATAATGGTGTTGATTCTAATTTGGATGATGCATTTGTTCAAAACAATTCATCATATGTTCTCTTCATAACCATTTCCTTAAAGATAAAGTTCATTTTCTGAAAATGAATGAGTGTATTTAGACATTCTGCTAATTGTGTTTAAAAAGTATTTATATGGGACCTGTTATACTTAAAATTATTCTTCTTGTTGTACTGACTGGACTAATATGTAGCTTTCTTTGTTGTTACAAACTTGTTTATTTTTTTAGTTGTAAACTTGAGAAACAGAGCTAAAAAGATAGAGCTGAAGTGAGAGTTGAGCTTACAATCCCAGCCATTATAATAGTACTTTCTGCCACATTACAATATGAGTCAAACATTTATTATAAATAGGTCAGAGATAATATGTGAATATGTATTGTCAGTGGAGGAGGATCAAGCTTGCTGTGTTGGCAGCACAATCACTGAGTATGGGCATGTACAGTACACCCTTATTTTGCTAGTTGTGCTGCAAGCTGCTTATTCTTGGTGTCACTTCACAGAATCAACTATTTTTTCTATTGCATGGATGTTTCCTGCAGCTTCGTTATAATGAATTCATCCCCTCTGTGCAGTCATGATGAGGAAAATAATATAGTTTTAATTACGATGTTTTTTGTGAGATCACAGATTGTGAACATCTGAAAATTTCAAAAATTGGTGCTTATGATAAGTGGTATACCATGTTAAAACCCGAACCTCCTGTGTTAATGTGCCTAACATACCTACTGTCTCAACTGCCTTTACTCAAGATAACTGGAATTGTCAAGAAGCACTGTAAAGCTATGAAGTGGGCTGTTTCAATTTGCTTCATATAAAATTGCGTTACTGAATGAATATTTTTCAGTGGTAATGAGTTGTTCCCATAATACATTTGAATGCTTTTAAAAGTCCCATGTTTACTTTGTTTATTTTGTGCAATGGTTTTTACTCATCGTGATAACATTTGCTTACCTTTAGAATATGGTCAAGGGCTGGCTGGAGAGTAATCTATAAAACTATTGTAAATGAGTAAGGACAGTACTCTTCAACCTTTTCATCATCGTGGAACCCCTGATATAGTTTTGCATTTGTCATGGAATCCCCATTAACAAAAGTTTTAAAAACACGAATTGTAAGAAAATTATACACTTCGTTATTAGACATTTCAACAAATAAACAGTACAGAAGTTAAAAACCAGGAAATTTAATGACTTGGTGTTTTTGCGTTTCTTGAATGTAGCTGCTGCATTTAGAATTTGGTCATGCAGCAAAAAGAACCCATATTTCAAATATGTGTCATCCCATTTTCTAAGAAATCGATCAGCAAATTTTTAATAGGAAATCAATTTCACGTAAAATTACGCATCCTCAGTCCTGAAAATTGCAAGCGGGAAGATAGACTACGGCCCCCAAAATGTGACAAGAAAGAAGACCCTCAGGTTTGGGCTACATCTTTTCCCCATCTGCTTACTCTAACACAAAAAGAAAAAAAGTTAAACCTGAAAGCAATGATTACTTACAAAACCCACCACAATTGGACAAAAGCTAACGAACTACAAAGACCTTGCTTTAAACAAGACACGAAAGCAAACCAAAGGTGGCTCAAGGCCATGTGAGAACTGTGCACTTTGTGGTTGCTATGGAAAAAACAATAAATCCATGGTACCAAATGTTTCACAATTGCTGACTAAAACCAAAACTTTTAAGCTAAACCAAAGCTTGATTTGTGCAGATTTTGGCACTTACGTCGCGACTTGTGTGATATGTCATGAACAGTATGTTGGTCAAACTAGCAACAAATTTTCCAAAAGATGGTCAGCGCATCGCAGTAATTGGAACAAACAAGATTGTAAAACTGACAGTGACAAGAACCAGATGGCCTTGTTGCGGCACTATTCAGAGAACCACGGCACTATAAACAAGCCACCTCTGCACGAAGCATACACCGTTACTTTTGTCGAACAACCAAGTTGTCACTCTGGATATCTGTGAAAATAAATGGTATCACCTACTTGATGCGCAAATCAACATTCAGAACATGATCCTCCCCCATGTGAAATAATTATCACGATGCTTTGTGATGTTTGACTCAATCTGATGTTTTCTTCCGCTTTGTGCGCTAGCTTTTCTCTCAACACAGCTTGCTTACTCCCACCGCAGCGTTTAAAGCGAACTCGTGGCAGGTTTAACTGTGTACCCCAGAAACTTACTGCCTGCACATGGCTCTTACTATTTTTCTCTACCGTTGTTAATCATTTCACCAAGAGTTAGTTTTTAGTTGGAGAAATTTTTCAGACATTAGCATCAACTAGTTAGATGTTTCAGTCATTTATTTATTTGAGTAAACGTCTTTTTAATTTTTAAGTAAACACTTATTTCATGAGTCACAGTTTTTTTGTCGCCACTAGTATTCTTGACGTCAGTCAGTTTGTTAAGATGTTATGATTTATGAGCTTGAGCTTGTATTACAAAATTTTAATTGTAGTCTTGAGTTTGTTTTTTCTCTGCTGTTACTTCAGCCTTTCAACTTTTCACCCGTAAGCTTTGCTTGCAATTTTCAGGACTGAGGATGCGTAATTTTACGTGAAATCGACTTCCTATTAAAAATTTGCTGATCGATTCCTTGCTTGCACCCATCGTGGAAAGTACATACTTGAATAGAGATATGTGCAAGTTTGAATCATCGCAAAAAGACGAAAGCAGATGGCAGTCAATTGATTCCTCGAAAACATACATAAACACTAGTGCTTTTAAGTGCCCATTTTCTAACTGTGACAAATGAATTACATTTGGTCCGCTTCAGAGGAGGTACCTCTTTTCCATTTGAACTACATTGCTCATTACTAAGGCAATCAAAAGTCAATAAAGTCAAATTTTATCTGCCTTTTTCAAAGTTCGTGAAACATCCATGAACCAAACTTTACGCTGATACCATGAGTGACGCCAAAGCTATTAGGTCAAAAAGAAGTCAAAACTTATCATTAAGTCAAGGTTTATCGTTGGGTCAAAACTTCTTGCAGCACAGTTTTTTCTCTTTATTGATATTTTATTTGAGCTACAACAACAGATACTGACATGTTTTTGCAACTTTAGTTGACATTCTGACTTTTTGTGACATAATAATGTTGTTTTGCCCACTAATGGACGATTGAAAATACACTATGAGTGGTAGTACTTGATATTGATGTATAACCTTCTCAGTGACGTCAGGAGATCTATTGACACTGGATATTTATCTTGTATGTTTGGATTTGTTTTCGTCTACAGTTTGTTGCCTCTAGCTTGATTTGTGTCTTTCACACTTTTGATTTTTGTTTCATTTCAACAGAATTTTGACCTATCGGTTTGATTTCTAATACAGGTTTTGTATTTCTGCATTTCAATTGCAAACGCAAATAGATATGTCAAAATAAAGTAAAAATTTGTAATTATAAAGCTAAAATTCAAAGTTTTAGGGTCAGAGAATTGATTGCCCTACTCACTACTGTCTACACTTTCACTGAACATGGTTATTATTTCACTTCACCTAAGAAAATATCTATTTTGCTTCATCTGGCTTGACTAAATAGTAAAAAGTTGAGTTTCACACTGTTTTTACTTTATTCCCACCAAGGCTGACCAGTAGCTCTAGTATGTAGTACTCAACTGTAAACTGTACATCTCTACTCAACTGTAAACTGTACATCAGCAACATGTAACTGTGATGCAAGAATAACATTCTTAATTGCACAACAATGAACAACAGGTGACACAACAACTATCAATATTTCATTTACGGCTATTAACTGCACTTAACCTCCTGTACAACTAATTGGCCTACTTGAAGTCTGAATGCGGTATGGTGATCTAAAAAATTTCATGATGGCGCATCAACATATTGAAACAGGAAATCATTTCCCCTAATTAAAACAAGGAACCCTCACGGAACCTCACTACATGTTTTGCAGAACACTAGAATTCTGCGGAACCCCTGGCCTAGAATTTTGAATGTATTGTGTGCATTTTTCAGGTGATGACTACTAGCCACATGTATTACTACTTGCAATATTATTTGACACGCAAGTCAATTAAAACTAATTTTCATATTTGAAACAGCTACAAATAAAAATTTTAAGATAATTCAATGTCCAGACAGGTGTTTTGATCTATGTGGTCTCATCAGTGGTGCACAGAGCTTTGCCTTAGTCCTAGTACCATAGATAGTGGGCAAGGTGCCTGCTGTTGATGGTTACTAAACTCTTTAACATTATGCTACACAGTAAGCAGACATTGTGACTGAAATGACTTAATCTTTTTGGTCATTTCAAAGAAATTTTGGTCTATGACCAAAAAAAACAGAGCCATAGTGTGATACCACACAGGGTGAGTGCTCAAGGGAGTTTTACACTCACTCTTTGATGGAAGCATTTTGACTTATGTGATCATCAATGGAGCAGCGTTTAGGAAGAGTGCAGCTTGTATGAGCTATATGTGTTTTGTGGTAGGTGATGAGAAATGAAAAGTCAAAAAGTCAAACATGGCTTTTTAAACTTGAATTATCTTTAGATTTGTTCAGTTCTAATTCGTATTTTGCTCTACTTCAAATGGACTGGAAACTGTTGCAGCAGTTGCTCAATACTTTCTTTGTTTTCAGTTCGAAGGTTTTGTTAGCCTTTCAGTGCAATTTAAGTGCTGTTTTGCGAGTCTTGCTTGTTCAACTCCAAAGTTGCTAAGTTGCACTGCAGATGACTATGTACATCAATAATACTTTCTGATTGGCACTTTTAAGGTTGCATTAGCTTGCAATTCAGTCCTGACTTCAGCTCTATGAAAGATTTTTAATACAAGAGGTATTATGCATCATTTATAGTTTGACTGCCCATGCCGATTATGAAAATACATATAATATTTGTTTAATAGTTTCAATGAATTGCTACTTTTTAATTTTTGGAAATGGTTTTACATACTCCAATCCCAAATTGAAGAGAGTTGGCTTAGTATTTGTTATTTATTTAGTTGACTTTGATTCTTCCAATATTGCCTAACCAGTTGCTCCCTAGGTATTGCTTAACATCAGATTTTTTACTGGTGACTTGCCCTTGCTAAGGCTTTTCAGTAAAAAATATTACTTCAATTCATGAATTTTATAGGAAGATTAAATAGGACAATGCACTCAAAAAGAGTGAGTGACTGAGATTTAATTCCAAGGTGTAAATGTTCTGCACTTCTAGGTTGACATATTGGTATAGCAATGAAAAAGATTGCTAAATCACAGAATCCTGTCATTAACCCCCTATCTATCTCAAAAGGGCTGGCTAGTTTACCTTTTTATTTGTAGCAATAGAAGTTTCATTTGTAGCGAGATGACTATGCTAACTTATGTCTTTCTTAAATTTTGTAAAAAAGCTTGTGTAACCAGTGGTTTTAATTACATAAAAACAATTTGTGAAGGTTCAATGATGAACTGTGTACCTTCTTGAACATGTGCCAGTTGATAACACTGTCACATACCCATCAATGTTATATTGCTGCTAACAACCTTAGTATAATATTGATTGTGAAACTTCAAGTAAGGCATTCTTTGTAAATTTGACTTTTCTAGCCACACAGCAAAGTTTAAATAAACAATGTACAAATAAATAAACAGGGAACACTTCAACTGTGTCTGGCACTTACAAATTAGCAATCAAACTTGTCTTGACATATTGTACTTTTGCAACTTGAGTAGCACTGCTAATTCTTCAAGGAGTTATGTTCTATTGCGACATGCCCACCACCCACTTAGGCAATTAGGATTTGGAATCACCTTGATTACAAATGCTTGCATTCAATTGTGACTGGTTCAACTCCAACACAACCCAATTTGAACCTGATTTATGTGTCGTGCTTAGTTTGTTGATAACAATGCACTAAACTAGACATAGGTATTTCCCAACAGACAGTGCATTATCTGTTCCATGTAAATGTTTTAATTTTTTGATATGTTGCATTGTCCAATAGTGTATGTAATACTTAGGGCAACTTTGGGATATGAAAAGAGATTTCCAAGAAGATTGAATTGTTTTTTGTTGGTAAAATGCCAAATTTTTGGTTACATTAAGTATGCAAAAACTTCTGTGTGAAAGATACTGGAAGGTCATACAAATCGTGTGAATGCTGTGGAGTTTGACCCTTGTCAAGATACACAACGGCTTGCATCAGTTTCTGACGACCATTCTTGCAAGATTTGGAATGATAAGAATGGCAATCTTCTTTTGTCAATATCTCTCTCATATGCTGCTGTTGATTTGTCATGGAACATCAAAAAGCCAGGTATATGTCAGCAGCACATTTTTGTTTTGCATTCTAGTTAAGTTTTTGTGTTTCTGTTACATCATTAGTGAATTATTTGCATGTACTATTTGTTTATCAAGTATTTAACTGGATTATTTGCTGTAGAAGAAGCCTAACCTGGCGAACTGTTCAGTATGCTTTCAGTGTGTTGACATAGTTAGGATGACTGTAGATGCAGCCGTACCACATACAGTACAACGGACATCACAAATTTTGCAGTTATCACAGGTATTGCATGTATCATATTTATCACAGTTGGAGAGCTGCCTTCCTACTTCAAATGTAACGGCGCTGCTGTTATTGCTACTAGCCGGAAATATTTGTGGCGCTGCCTCTACATTCACTGATTTTTCAGTTTGCAAAATAACATCGCAACTTTTTCGCATGCGCAGAGCTCATGACTTACATCTTTATCGCTTGGCTCGAAGTGTCTTAATCAGGCGTAAATTTTTTGCAAACTGTAAAAACAAATTTAGACGTGTTGTAATCTTCGAAATTCAGCTGCCTTCATAGCATCAGGATGAAAAGAGTTACTTCAAATCAATTAGTCACACAGTCGCACATTAAAGGTTGAAAAATGAAAGGTCTATCTGGGATGTGTTTGAACTGTGAAACTTGCTAATGTTGTGATAACTGCGATACAAGTGATAATTTTCACAACTGCAATGATATTGCTTTCCTTACAAATGTCCTGTTAACATCACTTACTAAGCTAAGCTCCATCTACATTGTTGGATAGGTCCACACGAACATGGTTTATGGATGGCAGGTATGTACAGGCTAGTGGTTCTAAACTTTTTGGTATTGGCAGACTTCTACTGACCCCAAAACAATTACAGATCTCATCGTTTTGTCAGTGTTTTTTGGGTTATTCAGATATTTACTGTCGTCTCTGGCTCTCTGCATGATCTGAATTGCTTCAGTGTGCACTGCATCAGATGGTTATAAAACACGACACCTTAAACTGCAATATTTATTTTTTTACACGCGAAAAAAATTCATATAAAAGTTCATAAATGAAACTTATCAAAGGGTTTCACTTGGGTTTCACTTTTTTTCACAGGGTTTCACTTATCGCAATGAGCTACTAATATGGAGACTTAGAACCAAGTCTGACAATCGGTGGCTGTGCTTTTAAAAGTGCCAGTCGCATATATTTTTATTTTTTTATTTGTTTGTTTGTGAGCAGACACATATAATTTTTCACGTCTAGTTTTATGTCAACACTTTGAGTTGGTGTGTTCTGGAGTAAAAATTCATCCTTGAAAAAGGTATTTGGAAATGAATGGATCAACTAGACCAGTGGTTTTCCACCTTTGTCATGCAATGACCCAATTTAACCTAACGACACCCTTCCGAAAAGTTCCAGTCAGGCATATGTAATGCAGTTGTGTTTGCACAATAGAAATCACAATAACCAAAAAATTACTTACGATATCAGTATGTTGAACAAAGATTCATTTATTAAATTCATGCGCATGGCAGCATTAGAGAAAGAGACCCATGCTGTATGCAAATCACTCCACAGCACAACTCATTGAAAACTAGAATAGCTCCCAACTTACTATCGCATTCAGACATTCTGATGTGTAATTTACAAACGCAGCACATTCTCATGTCCCAAAGTTATTTGTGTGTTGCCAGATGCAACAGCACTGTAATGGTCATAATCACACTTAAAAAATTTCGAATGAAAAAGTAGGCTATCATTTTTGACAGGTGATCCTATTATTTTGGCTGCAACAAAAAGTGGTTCCCTATATGAAATATAAAAGAAATTATGAATATTTTTATCAGAAACTCCTGTGGCCCCTAGAAAATAGGCAAACGACCCCTATAGGGGTCACAACTCCCAGGTTGAAAACCACTGGACTAGACGTAATGCTTCTTTGGATAACTTTAGGTACAACCGCAGCATGGCACATCAAAATTGAAAAATAACTTTTTACATGAACAGATAGCAAACTGCTGCAGTCATTCTTAAGGTGCCTATGCTTGTTCTGGTTGAGAGTAGATTTTGTAAAAATATTTCATCACCTACTAGATCTGAAAAATACTTTGTAGTTCCCTTCCATTAACTTGTAAGTGTTCACAAATTTCCACATTTAGGTGTGTTGTAAGGTCATCTTTGAAATCTAAAATATTTTGAGACTTAGGAAAATTGCCTTGATTTATTTTCTGATTCCAATTTTGTTTCTTGTCTTCAAGTCCACGTTTCAGATGCTTGAAATCTCAGATAAACTATTTCTCAGCCAAACAAGCCTGGAGGTGCCTTAACTAAGTTTCATCACTGAAAAACTGACAAATACCTCTTTGTTATTCTAATAAGTGTTTGATTCAGTCCTTAGCTTAAATAAATAGGTAACAACGTTGTCCACTGAGAGCCATAGCTTCACATAACTCTTTGAGTAAATCGGTGGTTCCCAACTTTTTCAGGATGATTTGTCTGAAAGCTGTGGACCCCTAAAACCAGTTAATACTGTCATGTACAAGTGGTCTCTTCTAGAAAATGCTAACATCAGCTTTGCGCTCCAAAAATCATTAAGGTTTGATGGAACTTACCTTGTAACAAATTGACAGTCTTGCATCACAATCAAAATGCCTAACAAATAGAATTTTTTGTAAAAAGCATTGCCAAGGAAGGGATACTTGCAACTTGTATACCTTTGATAAAGTGAATTAACATATGGTTGTTCATATGAGCCAGATCTTGTGTTGCCCTGTAGCCTGGATTCTAAAGTTACGCTCGATTCATTGTCTTTTGGAAACTAGACCACTACAGTGGGTAGTTTGGTATTTCACTTATTTTGCTTTCATCTTATACAATACAATGGCCATCATGGACCCCTAAAAATCTTGTCTGTGGACCCTGGTTGGGAACCACTGGTGTAGAGCAATAAGTGATGGGATGTTCTTCATAGAACCAAGTATTTTTGCTGCAGAATTGAACACCCACCCTAATCAAAATATGACGTAGCAAAAGAGGCACTGATACTTTAAAGCTGTATACCAGTGGTTTTCAACCAGTGGTTTGCAAAACGTTCTATTGGCTCCATGAAAACTTTTACCTATGAAGTTTAGTGTAACTGTTAGAGTGTCAGGTGTTACCTATTCACAGCTTTCAGATGCAGTATGCGTTGTTGCATTTTAGAAAACATATTATACCATTTACCGGTCTCGGTTAGCAATTATTATACTTAATTGCTCACAAAATTGCTCATGAGCAAGAAACATCGATACCGTGTTTTGAACCACATGATCTCGCAGTAGGTCTCCAAATGCTTGGAAGTCTTTGCCCCAATACCAAGCTGTATCTAGAAGAGAATCACCAGATTAAGTTCGTGGCTGTTTTTCAAAACATCTTGACGATTTTCTTGTGCAGAAACGGTCATGGTTGCTGAGCTGTCAGGTACCATCCGTTTTTACTCCGTGAAGGACTACGACGAACACACGGAGATACAGGCGACTACGGTTCTGGAATGCGATCGCGGAACGTTAGTTTCAGCACATTGGTGCCCAGTAAACGCTCAAAAAGTTGGTGCTGTTGTTGGAAATGAGTGGGTTCTTTGGAGTTTATCCAAATGCGGGTCAGTTTTGCTAGAGTAAAGGTTTGACTGTTTTTATGACACTCTGTTCAAGAAAGTGACACAATTGTAGCAGTTTACCATTGATTGTACTTCGTTTTTTTGTTTGCCCAAATGTGTGTTGACGAAATCAGTGCTATTGCACAACTGTGCTTTTCGGTATGGTAACCAGCCGCGGACACAGGGGGGATGCAGGGGATGCATCCCCCCCACCAGACCTAAAGAGGTGTTGACATGACACATGATTTCATTGAAACTCATCTCCAAAAATATTTTTGTACTGCACATTACTTAATTGCTAAGGATACTAAAAATTAACTTGTACTAACAATTAGTCAAAAATGTTCCTTCGGTTCATTAGAAGAGCTGGCCTTGTTTGTGAATCCTGATATAAAATAGTCAGTGATCGCATGGGCGTTCGCAGGGGAGGCAAATGCCCGTTTTACCCCCGGGGAAATTGGGAGTAAGAACCAAAAATTTCTCGAAAAGCCTGAAGTCGGCATCGTAAATTCCGATTAATTGATTTGATTCTTGTAAGGACAGTTTTTTGCTGGTATGAAACTCACATTGCACAAGAGTCAGGTTCAAAGTTATAGTGTCATGCAGTGATGGGCTTGCAGTTCACTGATGTCCCTGCCTTTGCCTGCAGAGGCGGGTTGCGAAAGTCGCGAGCGGATTGTTCTACTGTTGGTCTTTATTGCGTAACAATACCGTGGCAACACACCTGCAAAGGTTCACCTTAAATTACGGTAGCAGGCGTTTTGTTGCATGAGACTCTTGAACGCAGACATCTTGGCAGGTAATGCAGTGAGACAGTGACATGCTGATAGGGGTAAGCCACGTACATTTGCATTTTGTGAAAAGAAGCATGAGTGAGTCTGTAGCAATGATTCCACAAGTTTAAAAATTCCATTATTAGTGCGAGTGTGACCAATGTGCCTGAGTGTCAAACTACACTTATGCAAGCTTCTTTTCATGCAGTATAAAATTACGTGGCTTGTTAGAATACGTTTATGCAAGCTTGTGGAAATACGTCTTAATTGTAAGGTTTAGTTCTGATATCTGAGTAGATACTGAGTGCAAAGCTATATTTGCTGTGGCGAGTTTTCATAATTCATCTGGTCAATTTTGCAAAACCTGCGTGGTGTTCCAATTTTAGTACGTTTGTCTGTAGTCGTGTCAACATACAGGTCTACTTAATTGTCCTGTTTGTGTAGCAAGGTTTCATTGATCGCTTTGGACGAGATCCCAGACTTTTGCAGCTCTTGTTTCTAAGTGATGCTGACAAGTCTTGCTGGCTGATACCGCAATTAGAGGGAGAGGAACCGGGCAATCCCCCCCCGAAATTTTGAAAAACATGTTCAGTTGTTAGTTCAGTTGAATATATCAGCTGGGTGCGGCCCTGCTTGCTAAGTAAAATGAAGTCATAATTTGTGTTTTCGAAATGCCCTGCGTTGAAAATCTGCAGATAGCCTACTGTGTAAATTGTCGTAATACTATATACCTGGCTATTGCTGCCAACGAAGCGTTTTTTTGTGACTGTTCCCGTAACATGGGGCATTTCCTCTGTAGTATAGAAAGGATAAAGCGTTTTGTCGTCCATTTGCATTGCATCGTCAGCAATGTTCCCTCTGAGTGTGCAAATACTCAGGACCACCAGAACCGTTGCGAAGTGAAATCTCATTCTCGCGTACTTGCAACATTCCAAAGCAATGGAAGAGCACGCAAACAAGAAGCTAGTTGAATTAAATGTTATTTTGTTCGTATTTTAATAAGATTGTATATTTATTATATAATTCACAAAGTTTGTAATTCACTGAAAACTCCACTTACTCAGCCCTAAAATAATGATGCTCACTAAAACAAATATTTGCTCAGTGCAAAATTGTCATGGACGGAACACTGATCGTCAGCAATTTGAAAATGAAAAACAAAATATCGACGTTGCCCCCCCCTGGAAAAAGCTCTGCGGACGCCCATGAATGATCGTGCTTTCTCGCTTTCGCTTTTTGTTACTTTGGTGCTTTCACTCATTACGAATTGTTTGTTTCTTTCCGTTCTCTTAATTTCGGTTGCAAAATAAACAGAATCAACCCGCTTCTTGTTCTTATTTCATCAAAATTACCGGCAATAACAAATATTATACACAAATTACTATGAGTGCTGCAGACTATTCCAAACGACAATTAAAAACTGTATGGTTTCCCGTTTGAAGAGCACTGATCTAAACCTCGTCGAAGTGACTACCCTCACTTGCTGCAACATACAAGTCAAACAACAGTGCTGGCTACTGCCACCATAATTGTGCTTTGACAAAAGTAACCTACAATGAGAATAAGTATTAAGTCGTCATGTGAACTGTTTATCTCGAGTCCTCGATGTACCTGCGCTGACGGTGACTACGTCATCAGATCGTTGTTATGTGCCACATTGCGTGTTGGTTCCGTAGCGGTGCTGTATGAAAGTTTGATCAGTTGTATCACTCGTGCTTCTTCTAACTAACTAAACCAAGCTTAGACTTGTTTCCTCGTAAATGTACTCATGCGAAAGTGATTGATATACGCAATATGGTCCTGTGAAGCATTGGTCTCATTGCAAATCGATATCGCATACCCCCCCACCAAATTAGCCTGTGTCCGCTACTGATGGGGGGTAACTTTAGTTTTTTATGCAGCAAGCATTATTGTAATGCGGTGGATGGAAGCATTTACCTATGCCTTGCTAGTCGTCATTACTACGGTAAACCAAAAATGGATTGATTGGGATCGCAACAGTTTATGAATATTTTCAAAACTGCTTTAACCGATTGAAATCGTTGATGTGCTGTTTCATTGTTTGGTCTTTCTGCAGTTGTCTTCTTTCTGCAAGGTCTTCGTTTTGTTCACATTATCCTATCTAGCTTAGAAAATGTTTTCCTCTTCGTTAATAGACTTTTTGTGCGAAAACCAAGTATCTTCCTTAATAGTGCGCAGTAACAAGCAAGGAAACGAGAAATGAGGTGGCGATAGCTCAGTGGAAGATTGCCTACTTCCCAAAACGTTACATGATTGATCCACGGTCACTGAAGTAATCACCGTTGTACTCCTTGAGCAAGAGCGTTCACTTCAACTGACCCGGCAATTCATTCTTGGCCCACCGCCAACTGCCGATTACCAAATCAAACGAGAAATAGAATCCTGATAATTGATGTGTTTCAAGTACCCAGCACGGTCCCGGTGATCTGACATAATTCTGTTTATTGAACGACCTTAGGTTGCCCGAGGAAAAAAAACAAACACACTCCGGAGGAGGTACTACGTTTAGATGGTCAAATCATCATGAAGATGTGTTTCTTACCCAAGGCAGACCTAAACACACTTTGAAAGTGCATCATCTTGGACAAAGAGAGGTTGGTCTGTTGTGTTGATTTTAAATAAATTGCTATTTGGAGGGAACAAATACAGTACAGCAGGCCTGCACAGCATACGACCCGCGAGAGCTTTCTCAATTGTAGAAAATGCTGCAAAAGCTCGACCTCGAATAAGTAATTGTCGTTCCAGAATTTCTTCCATACTACAACGATATCTCCACATCGAAATGAAATAGAATTTTGCGGCCTGCGACAAATTTGTGTTGATAATTTGGGCCTTCGAGTTTTCTGAGTTGTGCAGGCCTGCAGTACAGGTATGATCTCAACCTCAGCAATTTCGTTTGTTTCCAAATTCATACATTTCATGAATGGGACTCTTGCAATAGCATCCAGTGCTGACATGTTTAGATTGGATCCAAGAATAAAATTGGATGATAATTCCTACTGTGTCGCGAGGACATTCAATAAGCAGCTGGAAATTTCCATTACTTTTGAATGCTCTCAAAAAGTTTTAGTTGGAAACATTGCAGCGAACCGCCTGCGTTTACCACGGTGGAGCAACAAACAGTTCACACTTAAAGCCTGAGTGAAAATTGATATGAAAATGCGGTTAGTGCCAGTGGCGATTCTAGAATGAAAAAAGTGGGAGGGGGCACTGCGGGAGCAAGGACAAAGTAGGGGGTCAGCATAAATGTCTTATCTTGCATGGTGATTTTTCGTTGTTTTGAAGATTAAGTTGCTATATGATTAACCCATCAAACCCAACATAGGCTTGTGAATATTGTTAAATATGAACTAGCGTTATTATTCACTAGAGACACCTAAACGCCACTGTAGATGCAATCGCACACGTGTACCGCTATGTCGAATATTCTGTGCTAACCATGCAACTTCCACAGCACTGCACATGTAAAACGAAACACCATGTTCCGTACACAATTTGCTGGCCCCACAAGAACGAAAACAGCTCCACGAAAGTGAAAACAATTCACATGAAAGCGAAATGGTTCCAACCACGAATTCCATCCTGACACTATTTTTTCAGATAAATAGACAATGAGCAATATGATTCTCACACAGACCCCTGCACAGTCTGCGTTACAATTTTATATCATCATTACCTCAATGCAACTTAATCCTTCGATTTTATCATGTCGACTGTCAAATTCATCAACGAAATCATCAAAGTCTATTTTTCAGCTCCTACCTTTCAATTGAAAGCAGATCAATGTCACCCAATCTTTCAGTGGTCATAGAATTCCTGGGAAATGTAATTTTCATTTTTGAAAAACTTCTCTCGCATGAAGCGCTGGTGACGGGAAGAGTTACAGCTATTAGTAACAATGAAACGCAGCTTTTAAGTAGCTGTAAATGAAAAATATTGTTCGAGCGATATAAGCAGCCTCGACTCCTTCCGAAGCAAATTATTTGCCAAAGTTATTTCATGTTTCAAATCATTTTCACTAAATGAATATGGTTGGCGGATTATTTCAAGTGTGTTTCTGATAGAAATGTTTGACCTCCGGGCAAAGAGCTGAAATACGCGAAAGAATTTCTTCTCTATCATTACAGAAAATACTTACAAAATTCTATGAGGTTGCAGGACATGTGTGCTTAGAGTTAAAACTGTAGCCACGAACCACATACGTAAGATGTTTCGAAGTGGTATACACAAGGCAGCAGAACGCAATAGTGCAGCCAGGATAAATTCGGATAAATTAACTGAAACCAATTCTTAATGCTTTCACAAACCTTTTGCTACTGGGGCAAGCAACAATCTACTGACAGTAATGTAATCCAGTTCCATATCACACTGAAATGCACGAAAGATCAAACTTCCCATTTCTGCGACTGTTTCTTAGTTTCGAAAGGAACTTTTCAACACCACGACCGCGGTCTGACTAAATTCCACGCAGGATACGGGCAACTACTGGTGTGTGTCGTCAAAAACAACTCTAGTTAGCCGACCGCCAAAAACAACAACACAGCTTATCGTACATTTCAGAAATACTGAATGCAGGATAGAGGGTTTCTAAATTATCGGTTAAAATATTGCTGGCCAAAAGTTATCTGCTGCATATGTCAACCAAACGAACTTAAACGGAAAATTAAGAAAAAAAACTGAAAGGGACAAACAGGGGCCAACCAAAAATCTGGGGCGCTATGGTCAACCCAGGCCCCCCTTAGAATCGCCACTGGTTAGTGCAGTCTACCCTCACTTGTGGTTTGTTGTGTCATCGAGGTTGGTTAGCAACGTTGGGTCAGTTGAACACCAGCGGGTGGGAAATTGCACCGAAGACGCTCTCATCTCTGAAATTCATAGCTTGAAATTTTTGCGTTAATTTTCTTTGGAGTTATGTGTCTTGCCTCGCACTCCTCTTTTTGCACACTCGGAATGCTTTCCCTTCTGTCCTGGTGTCAATGCCAACGATGTGTGCGATATGACCAAAGCCTTGTCATGGTTTTGCTTGATAGGTTTGTGCTCACAAGCGATGCTCTTGTCTTTCACGTGTAGCGAGGTGGGAATGGCGTTCCAACACTTTTTTCATGTTTTCGTTTGTAGTGCAGTGAAATAAATACTTCAGTATAAATACTAATTTAAAAATGTGTTTGAAGTGTTGTTGAAAATGGCTAGATTTACATCACTGTACCCCTGCATAAACCCCATACTTTTTGTCATGTAAAGTATTTACAGTATTAGGATATTTTCTTGACTTTGTCATGATTACTCTGCAATTCCAAAGAATTCAATAACCCTCAAAACATTTGTGTTGTATGGGCCATTATTTTCGGAGGTTGTGGTGTAGCTTTGTAGTCATACCTTACTGATGATACTTTGAGCTTTTTACTACAAATCTGAGGCTGTGTCACTGCGTTCTCTCTTAAGTAGTAGTTGCATATTCTGTCAAAACAGACTTGGTAGCTTATCGAATCGACAGTAAACGGTGACTTAGACTTCTCGAAATCTTAAAATCAGTTTTAGATTTTACGTTTGTTTAATATGCATGCGTAAATTTGCGGTTTTATTTGCAGTTGGTGCTTCACGAGATGTACAGCGTGGGACAGGGAGTCAGCTGGCATGCAGACTTACCGATATGCGCCGTTGCTGCTAGCAAGCGGGTCGACTTGTTTGATTTGACCGCAGTATCTGGTATGTGAGATCACGGAAAACGATTTTGAGTTGAAGATGCCCAACTTGCAGTCGACTTCTGCATTTCAAGCTATCCTGCAGTACAGCAACACTACCTGGTGGTTCAGGCAGACTTAACTCATGTGATGCCTCGTATTATTCCGCACACTGCGAATATTTTATAGCTGCAACTGAAAGGTTTTTTTTTGCGATCTATACAAATACTGATACCCGCGATGCTTTGCATTAAACTAAACCTTTTAAGAAACAACTCGTATGTACAATATGTGAGACGTTACGCGTGTTTTGTGATGACCCAGATCCTCTGCATTGGTCTTCTGCAAAAAAACGGCAACGCGATATTGTTGCGAAAAGCAACTCAACACCTTTCGAAACACGAAGTATAGTTTGCTTCAATACGAAACAGAAGCATATCTATGTTGCTGTCAAAATCGATATTGTTAAAAACAACCAAATTTCAAAAAAAGACTCATCTGATGTTCAGACCTTACCACAAACAACTACTGTACAGCTTATATTTCGGGTAACTGATAAACCCATGCATGATTACTTAGCCCTGGATATAGCCTCGCTGTTGGCAAAAAAAAGCTTTCGCATAATTTTTGTTATCATGATAATTTTTGCTAAACTTTAGGATAAAACAAACCAAACTTGATCTCACGGTTAAACAGGCACAACAGATTTTTCTACTTGTGCTCGCTACGATTGCCCGCGACGGTCCTGCGGGTAGGCACTGGTCTACGGGAAAGCATATTGAGATTCCAAAAACTTGCAGATTTTTATGATACAACTCAGTGTTCTGCCATTACCAGCTATGTGAAGCGTTACCGAAGGAACATGATAGACAGTGTGCGCTTTGCTGCAACTGTTATCAGGTAACTTTGTTGACTAACGTGAATATGTGGTCGCTGGTAATTTCACCAACCTTATACCGAGCTGGTTTGTCAAAGGCAAATTGCAAGCCAGAAAACCCAGCCAATAGCTTTTACCTCATTTCGCAGTAGATAATTTCGCTACCTGGCTTGTGGTTGCCAACCGTCTTTTATCTCAGAGGACAGTCCTTTTTTCCTCTTGTCCTTTCTGACATTGATAAAGGATAATAGTATGTCCTTCGTTTTGAAAACTGTTCATAAATAAGGTTCACATATTAAATATTTTAGCTACAAAAGTCCGGTGGTCAGCAAATTTTCAACGTTTAAAGTCCTATTTAGATTCGGAAACATGAATTACTGAGGTGACAAACCAGTAGTGAGGCCCGAGAACCAAATAAAACTGTTTTGACTCTTTGCTTATAGGAGATATGAAAGGCAATCAAGCCACGCGCTCATTTCACCAGTTTAGTTGCATTTAGAACTCAAAATCTCCCATCCACTGTTGACTGCGTCGCCACAAACGTTATGGCTGCCGTATCTGGATGTACCGTTTTTTGAAAGTAGTCGCAAAACTGTGTCTTTCTAAAGTGGTTTAGGTGCGGCTCAGCGCCTGGCCGTTAGAAATAATCTCCAAATAGCTTCTATGGTCACGTAATAGAAATCAGTATTGGCAAGCGTGGCCACCACACCCCCCAGATTTACTGAGCGACTACAATAATCGCTTTTTTTTTTCTGTTTGGTTTTCAGCTATGAGTAGTACGTATCATGCAGATTATGCTGTGTGGGAGAAAGAGCAGGCTCTCAACCAGGGGTGGTCAACCGGGCAATTACCCATCCCCCGAAAATTTCAAAATAATGTTTAGTTGTTAGGCACAACAAGTTGCCAAGATTTTGCTCCCTTCCCCCGAAAATTGTACAAGAACAAGGTGCAATCATTTTGCTCCCCCGAAAATATCACCTGGTTGCGGACCTTAGAGGGAGGTTTGTGATTCCTTGTGTGACCCAAAAAAAAGATGTGAGGTTGGTTTCTGCCGTCTGGGATACTGTGAATTTCCAGGAGTCGTATATATATCGGTGCAGTAGCGTAGCCACACCAAAAATTTGGAAGGGGCCAAAATGTTTGATTTTAGGCCATTAACGCTATTTTGTTTGGGATACGGCCTCTCAAAGCACAAAATCACTATACATTCTGAAAATTTTGGGAAGGCATGGCCCCCTAGAACCCCCGTCTTCACCTATGTTGGGTAGGCTACATGAAAAGTAGGTCTTGGCAGCGCCGGATTAAGATGGTTGGGGGCCCAGGCGTGGTGGGAGGTCCCTTGTGTGGATATAGAATCTTTAGATAGGGGATGGCCGATGAAGTCACTCGTATATCCACGGATAATTAATATTTATGACGTAATCTTCTGACATCATATATGTTAACTCAAATGTAACAAAACTTTATGATGCAACATGATAACTGACAATGATTAGCGATTTGTGAAACTGTTGCAAAACCGGTCAAAAATGGTTGGGAACCTCTGACCTGGAGAATACAAGAGTATTGGCACTGGGACATTCACATACGTTTAATTTTGAAAGTAACTTAACTGAGCACGCTATGGCAACGTGATTACACCACATATCGGCCTAAGGCTGAGTTCGTAACTGCACTAGCAAAGTGAACCTAGTCGAGCGGGGAATCTCTACTGCTGTTGTGCAGAGGGTCGAAGGTTCAAGTCTGTCTTTGGCTTGCTCAAGGCGCCGCAGCAATGTGGCTGCAACAACGCTAATTTTGCCAACAGATTCTTTCGTTTGAGGGAGTTCTTCATTCCACTGCTTGGCCGCGCTAGATTTCGGGGCAGGTGTTGAGCAGCCATTCGGTTGTCTCATCGTCCAGAACCGTCAGTCCGTGGGGAGGTCGATGGATTGGACATTGGAGGACGACATGGTCGACGGTTTGTTCTTCTGCGCCACACTCACAGGCTGTAGAGGAGGCC
>Ga0210059_1000349_pt1 | contig 55928 bp, 34 predicted proteins | sample Ectturendosymbi2_FD_188042 | JGI IMG/M metagenome (GOLD analysis project Ga0210059, IMG submission 188042) | Ecteinascidia turbinata endosymbiont from Florida, USA - Sample 2 (SPAdes) (version 2) | ecosystem: Host-associated > Tunicates > Ascidians > Unclassified | place: Key West, Florida... | reverse complement strand
TCATATATTCTTATTTCCTATTGTTCTCTACCACTGAAAAATCAGCTTTTACATCGGGCGGGTATTCAAGCACGGGCCCTTATTTATTTTTATGTTCTGTTCACACGGGCGGCTATTCAAACAGGCCCTTAATCAAGATCGGGCGGTAAAACGAGTATATACGGTATATGCAACAAACAGTATGGCATATGTGTGTGTCTACACTAGAGTCCTGCGCGGGGCGGGTTAACCCGCGCGGGTTGTGGGTACCCGCATTTGCGGGCGGGTGCGGGTTGAACTTGCTGCGGGTGCGGGGCGGGCGCGGGTTGAGAAATTCTTTGTGTGGGTAACTGAGTGTTGAACCAAATCACATGAACCTAATCAGCTCAAAAATCGCAAAACACGTGGATGTACAGTACTAGAGTTGCTTGCCAGCATTGCGCTTAGGACAGTAGACCTGCAGTAATTATTACATTATGATGTAACAACCCATTGTTGCGAAACATTAGCTCAGACTCTTGCCATGTGGTGGGCAAGTGAACATTTTCCAATGCTACCGTCGTACTTGGTGCGGAAAAATTCAGTGTAGCAGCACTTCTAAATGGATAAAACAACGCTTAACGCACGGCTAGTCACAACTAAACTGAAACGTGTTTTTTATCACCTCAAATCTGTTGACTGCGAAAGATCAGATCTGTGGAAAGTTTTGGTTGTCAATGAAAAAGAATGAGTAGCTTGATTTTGCTGCTTGTTAGACTTGTCCTCAGACGTTATGAGTGGGGCAAGTTTTTCAACTTTTTTTACAGCTTCCAAAAGCTTCTGAAATGCTCACAATTTATGTAGTACGATGAGCTGGTTGCAGGAATTTTATATTGCAACTTTTTCCTTTTTCACATGCAACTTTTATCAAGTAGGCCTTCTGCGCAAAACGTAAAAGTGTGATTTAAAAAACATGCTTGAGAAATATTTCAGTATAGTTCTGTTCTCTTTGATAACTGATTCGAACTGAATAATTAATGACCTTAAAGCAATTGTAGAACTGACACGGCCAAGCAAACATCAGTCCAGAACTGTAGGCCAAATTGTTAAATTGACAAGCAACTTCATACACTGTGGAGCGAAGTTTAAGCATGCCACGCAAACTGCTGGCAAATGATCGCCATTTCTAACCAGATAATGTTTGGAAACATTTAACATTACATGTAAACAAATCGCTTAAGTAACTCACTGTCGTTTAAAATGCTTTGCATAAATGCAACTTTTTACTGCAACTTTTGTTAAAAATAAATGCATATTTCTCACGACTTTATTGCAACAAAAACTTGCCCTAGTTATGAGTTTTTAGTAGTTTTCGGACAGGTGAGGGTTTGAGATCGAAAAAGTGCGGGGCGGGCGCGGGTTGGGATGGTCTGCGGGGCGGGTGCGGGTTAGAAGTGTGCGGGGTGGGTGCGGGCAAAATTTCTCAAACTCCTGCGGGTGCGGGGAGGGGCGGGTTTAAACTTTGCGGGACGGGAGCGGACACAAAATTTCAACCCGCGCAGGACTCTAGTAGTTAAAATAAAAAACAAAAGCTTTTCTGTACTTACCTGGCATGGACTCTACTTGCCTAAAGTACTGTAGGTGGCCTGCAGCATACTCGATTACCTCAGTGTACAATTAAAAAACACATAAATGAAATACCTTCTTTTGCCCAAACTTTCAAGTGAGTCAGTTACTCATGAACTCTCATAAACTAGAAGACGAAGTTACTAGAAACGTTTTGTTGATTTTACATATATTTAATGTGTTTTCTATAACATAATACACCTTTTTTTATTCACTCAATAAAAAAGAAGCATAATTATATAATTTCAGTAATATTGTTTAAAAATGTGGAAATTTCTTTGCCCAAATTTTTTGACATTTTGCTCAAATTTTAAACAATTCCAAACTGTAGGGGGTGAGCTTGCACCTCAAGCTCCTACACCATTGATTTCATTGGTGTGACGTAATGTTATGTCTACGACTCTGACTGGAAGATCATTTACATTTGCTTACTGTTCTTTTTAATTCTAGTGAACATAAATACGTTTCTCGCGTACCACCTGGAAGATCGTCGCGTACCACAAGTGGTACGCGTGTCATGGTTTGTTTTTTTCTTGGCGTATGTTTTTTAAAAGTTGAAATTTGAAAAATTTCAAACAATTCTTAAAAAATGTATTGCTTGAAAGCTTAGTTTCCTCAAAAATGATTAATGCTTTGTGTTTATTGATAATTTTGGGCAACGTTTGTTATTAGAGTAATATTTTAGGTGGGTGTTTCTTGATCTGACGATTTTCTGTCTGTATGTAACAAAGTTTCAGAATGTTTCCTATCTTACCATCAAAACATGTGGTTGGAGATATGATTTGTGATGGTCAAATTTGATTTATTTGGTTGAGTTTCTGCTGCTGCCCATTTTTCCAATGCATAGGACAAGTGCACACTGGGCATTGACATTGTTGATTCTGGTACCACTGAAGTCAGCATAGTTTCATCATTATCCCTACATGTTGATGGCTGACGAGGATAAGGCATTCGCAGTTTTTTCTTATTCATACATTTTGCAGTATCGACATTCATTGCAGATCCACTGTCTGATATATTAACCATCAAGTCATATGATTTAGCTAGGACTGATATTGCTGCTAGGTTTTAACATTTATATAGTAGAAAAAAATATAGTGCCAAGCCCCTTACACTATAAAATTCCTATAAGAAAATAATAAGTTGATCGTAACAACAATTACATGATATGTATGAGATGAAATTATCGTATTCAAGTATTTTTCAGATTTTTGCAACATCATGTTGCCAATTTCACTTTTTGATTCTTGTAGAAAATTCAACATGGTTTCTATGGATTGACGATCGGAACTTGCGTTCCTGATGCCTACTCTGCTGAGAGTAACATCACAGCAATTTTGGCAACGCTCGTTCAAAATACGATTAATGCAACCGTGAGTTGGCCAGAGAAATTTGTGGAATGGAAAATTCAAGATATATTTGCCATGTGGGTTGGACATTTTATAGTCACACCTAGCATTTTGATGAAATGCCTGCATTTTAGAGTGTTACTAGTGCCACATAAAATTCTGACGCTGATTGACTTTCTTTTTAATTTCGCCCTACGGTCTATGTGGAAAAGGTGGTTGAGCGTGCGTCACCAAAGCTGGCAAGCTGGGTTCGATCCCCGGTCGGGTCATGCCGAAATATTGAAAAACGATATTTGCGACCTGTTATCTTCGTGCTAATGCTCTGGGTGGGCGCTAGGAGGCGGTTCACGCGTGGTGCTGCCATTGACTCGCCAACTGTGTAGCATTCACTGCGAGAAGTAGCAGTGTGGCCCACGGCGAAAGCAAGCGGACATTGGTGCCACAGACCGCTCGTGACACTCTGCAAGGAGTCCAGAAAGCGAGTTGTAACGGAACTTAACTTTCGCCCTAGCGTTGTTTTTGTTTGAAAGGTTAAAGAATCACCTTTTGAAAACAATCAGAAAGTGATATGTGTAAAGTATTTAAAACCTGGTGAGAAACATCACTAAAATTTTCATTGAAAATTGCCAATGCTTGAAAAGCATTCTTTCGTGTTTTCTTGCAAGCAAGACGCCAATGAAATCATTTAAAACACGTTCATGCAGATGTTCTATTGATGTGGATGATAAAAACACCTAAAATTTGTTTGTATGAGAAAGTGTTATAATTGCCTTTCTAGTCATTTCTGCTATAAAATTCATAAATAGCGCCCAAGTACTACGTATTATCATTTTCCAACTTTTGGACTACGAATATCAAGCCATGGAAGTAAATTATCACTTCTTTGTAACTAAAATATTGCATTGTGAGGCACATTCTTGATCAGAAATAGACCAGAAGATCTGTACAGTTTGCACAGTAACGAAATGCTTACTCTATATTTGGGATTATCGTAGTTAGCTGCTCTTTCCTTTGCATCAGTTAAAGGGTTTTTAGTTTCATTGGTTACGAACATATTTTGGTTGCATAAATTCCCAGCATACAGTGTAGTTCTTCCAAACAAATTTTTAAACTTCTTTTGAGGTGTGAACATTAGCAAGAAAACAGTCATTCTGAATGTAGCTTTTATTCCTTTAAGGAGTCTTTGTTCTCATTAGACAATGTAATGCTTGCTTTTTCATTTTTTTCTGCGTGATTTATTAATGCTTCTGAGTAAGGCGCTTAATTCGGTGAATAAGGCGCTTGATTCGGTGTAAGATACCAATAAGAAGTATTCGTTTTTGAGAGGTTATGGGGTAGTCTTTGAATCGTTCTCAGTTTTCTCGCATGTACGATCGTCGTGGAATACATTGTGGAATAGATTGCAAACCTGACTATTTCAAGCACTAGGTAGGCGCCATTAATAACCAGTTAAGTAAACTTTCAGGGCACAGTGTTTATTGGGATTTCTATCATTTGTAAAGATTTGTGTTAAGCACAAGAATATTTTTAACAGTAGCCCACGGCATCCATTTCAACGTATTGTGAACACAACAGTGCAAGACTAACTGAGCTTCTTTTAAAATAAAAATTATCTCTGCGTCACTGGTTTTGGGTGTGTGGATAGCAACTGAAATGCGTGATAATTCCCTCTCAAAAAAGTCTTGTGAATTAAAAAAATGAAGTCCGAGAATATTTGTCTTCAATAGTGTGTTGCATTTTAGATATTACAATGGTTATTATATCACCCTACTGTGTCAAATTATAAGTCAACCATATGACCATCATTTCAAGCGTGTTTTCTTGCACCTATAACATCTATGTTTGAGCAAATACTTTTCTTGCAGTAAACTTTTAATTTGGCAGAAACGTCTAATTTGAATACACGTGAGTATTGATCAATTGATTGATTGTTTCATATGACTCAGTTAATAAGCAGAAACAATGCAATAGCCACCATATAAAGAAGCAACCAATTGTCAGTGGCAATGTGAATAAAATGAAAACACAACGGCAAAAGAAGTGATCAACGTAAGCAAAGATTGTCACTGTGTCACATAAGATTGGTAAAAGGCCATGGAGGTCATCTACTAGTCAATCAACCCTGTTTGAAAGTTATGGACAAGTGTTAAAAAATAACAGTTGAAAATCAAATGAGCACAGTTAGAAAAACAAACAAACACAGGACACGGTGAGGAAAAATTACAGATGAAGAGAACATTCTACCTACACAAGGGAGTGGATCTAGGCTCAATGAGGAAATTTGGTGTGATCAAAAAAATATTGAAACAAGGGCAAGAACTGAAAAAATAATTAAAAAATAAAAATACTGTGGAATGCAATTTTATCTCCAACAATCAAATAAATATGACTGATTTTCAGTAAAACTGACAATATGCTGAATGCTGACTAATAAAAAGTGTTGCAATTTCTGATGTAAGAAAGCGATCGGCAACTTTAAACTGATTGAATCTAGGATATCTTGTAAAGGCGCATGAGATACAACCGCATAACAACCACTTATTTAAATGAAACTGTTGGATATTTAAAAATCAACTGTTTTTATCATCAGAAAAAACTTAGTGAATGAAGTGTGGCATTCACTGAGTTTCATCAACAATCTTCATCTTCCTTCTCAGTTGGTACACAACCATTGTGTTAATGGCCGTTTAATGAAGCAAGTACTTCCTGCCTGTTTTTTAAGATACAACTGCTTAGAAGCATACCATAAGTACAGTCCCGTCGCCACATGGGGGGCTTTGGTGGGCTTATCCCCCTCAAACAAAAATCCAAGCCCCCCAAAACTAAAATATGAAGCATATATAAATCAATGAAATTTTTGTTAAATTTGCATGTCAAGCCCCCGCTGCACGAACGTCATGCCCGCCCGCACAAACGTAAGCTCCCCTTATGACGACTTTCTGGCGAAAGTGCATAGTATAATATGCATTAGTATATTACATATATAGGTTGTTGTCAAGGAAAGAACCTAGGATAACACAACTACTGTTTAGTGGAATATGCCAGCGTTATTTACATTCACATGGTGAAGCAATCAAGTGCTCGTCAGTGGCAAAAACAAAGGCGGTCAAAGCAAAGACATTAACAAGATACATGGTAATTGAAGATGTAAGGTTAGCACTTCGTTGCAAATATTTGAACTTAAGGTAGTAACAGCAAAAAATACACATGATCTAACCGTGCATCTAGGTTTTAAAGTGCATATTCGTGCATTTAAATGTTGCACCTATCGTATGGTTTATTCATGCATTTTTGTGACTCAATTCACAAAATAACACGAAGAAGCAAGACGAAATACAATAACATCAAAGATCACAAAATCGTTTCATGTTGATGAGAATATAATAGCATCAGAAATTTCAGGTTTCACAGTTCATTTTCTAACATGTTGAATCACAAAAGGTTGGCGAAAAACCACCTGGGTCAAGTTCTCAGCCAGCCCTGTTGCTAGCACAAACCAATGTTTACGTAAAGACGCTTTACAAGTAGTAAAAAAAGTAAAAATTGCATCAAACCAACATCAGGTAAAATAATTAAAAAAAAACAAAAACAGTGGGGGAAATCATGCCTGTGTACAGCGGGTGGGGAAGCGACTGTAGAGGTAAATGATTGAAGGTGAAAGAGGGGCATCAACACAATATTATAGAATGTGACAAGCATATGAAACGAAGATCAACATGAATTCTGGCAAGATGGCAGGACGTTTTCATATTGTTTTCCAAATGAATAAGCCGAAAAAGATTTCAAATTTTCAGGAATATCAGACCAAATTTTGGGACCAATATACTTTAAAGAAAGCTGACCCAGAGACGTTTACGTTCTGGGTAAACAATATTTTTGCAAATAAGCATGTCTTGTTTGATATATATTTGTGGACTGATGCAATCTCAGTGGAGTAGTTATCAAAGTGATTAGGTAATCCATCATTATAAAAGGAGTGCATGAATTTGGCTACTGACAATTTAAGTAAGTCTGGTATTTCTAAAATTTTGTGGTTTAGAATAGGGTACAGGTGTTTCAGTTTTGTCATTTTCATATGTTCTTACAGCTTTGTTCTTCTGTCTAATTAAAGAGACTAAAGTAGTATTATTAGCCCTTCTCCATTTAAGTATGGAATAAGTTTAATCGGAATGGAAAAGATCAAAGTAAACAGATTTGAGCACTGAAATGTTGGTGTAGTGTTTTAATTTGAACAACATTCCACATGATTTGGAATGTTTGTCACCGACTTTCGAATTTGAAGCTTCCAATTAAGTTTATCATCAAGTATAACGCCAAGATATTTTTTAGCTACTTTTGTTTTGGTATTGGGTGATGACTAATTGATACTGAAAAATGTATATTGTTATGGTTGTTCATGAGCGTGCAATTGCTTTTGGAATAATTGATATATAATTTGTTAGCACGAATCCAGTGATCAATTTTTTTGAGCTCATGCTTAACTGTTTTTTCTAAAGTTATGTGGATTTTCCCCAAAATATGGAGATTGATATCATCAGCATATAAAAACAGTATTAAAGTTGGAGGCTTTCACAATGTCATTAATATATATAAGGGATATTAAAGGCTCAACAACAGATTTCTTGGGCACGCCACATTTTACATTCAAGAAAGATTTAGTATCTTCTATTTTAGTACATTGAAACCTGTTGTCTAAGCAAGAAGCAAGTATTTTTAGGGGTGTTCCTTATACCTATATGTTAATCCTTTGCTTCAAATTTAAAACTTGTCTTTTTACGTATATATAAAATGTGTCTCATCTCTGTTACTATTTTTTCAGAATTGTTTTGATGCTTCTTATTATACTGGTCCTTGCATCGTCTTTGTACGAGTACATCAACATGCAGCTGGAAGCAAAAAGAAACGATACTGAGCAATCGCAGCTTCTCTCTGATAGAACCCCTCAAATTCAGCACGAGTGCAGTAAGTTCAGTGCAAAGATAAAGCTCAAAGAGCTCTTGAAGTTATCATATGCAAAGTTTTCTTTTTTGCAAACATATCCTAGACAACAATTTTTTCCCTGTTGGTTTCTAGCGTGGGCCTTGTTCATACCACAGATTTACAGGATCTGCGGTTCTGGAGTCGACTCTAACCAGATTTTGTTGTTTTTTTAAACCAAGTTGCAAACAGCGTCACGTGTTGCACCAGAAGGTGGATAAGGTGACCAGTATCTGAATTAAAGAGGCAATTTTGAATTTCTTGTGTCTTACTAGCTGGAACTTGTCTCTTCACATTTAATTTGATACAAACAGTGCAATTACCAAAGCAACTTCCTTGTTTGCTTGATTGTTGTGAGCCGCTTGTTAGCAGTGGCGTAATTAGAGGTTTGATTCAGGAGGAAAATTAACGGACCCCACTGGCCACTGGCCACAGGGGGTACACTAGCCAAAACTCAGAAAAAAACGTGAAGAATGATGGTGAATCCCAATACGGGTAGCTATACTAAAATTCTAAATAACAGGAAAATTCTCCTAAAATGCAAAAAAACAACGTACTGAAAACAAAAAGAATACTAAAACCGAAATACAAGCCAAGTGGGGCCTTTTTACATTTATCTTGCTAGGGGTGCGACTCGCCCCTCTGCTTCCCGTCAGTTACGCCACTGCTTCTTAGTGACTTTTACCTATTGCGGCTGAGGTCGCCACCTATTGAATGGTGCAGACCGCTTGGTGGCAGAGGCATTAGCTTAATTCTCGGAATCAGTGAAACTCTTTATTAGAGTTATACCGCCTACTCGTGCAGTGCAGCATTGTGATATGAGGCGTGCTAGCGGTTAATTTTACGTGTACACTGCCGACTTGTTTAACCAACTTTGGGCATAACTCCTGGATAAACTTCATTGGTTGGAATGATTTCAAAATGAATGTTAAGGCCTTATTGCAAAAAAAGAACGTTTTTGCCCAGATGAATAATGATTCATAAAATGAGGCTTGGAAATCCACACTGGCTAATTTAGATGCATTTCATGAAGTATTTTGCGAATAGAGCCAACAGTGGTACTCACCATTTCAAATGCTGTGTAAAGCTGAAGCAGATACAGGCTCAATCTCAGGTAATGAACGTAGCTAAAAAAACAGACTTTCAATCCAAGTCAAGAAATAATTTCCGAAATCTAAGAAAAATTTAAGTTTTAAGCTGCAATTGCAGTATGTTTGTTGCCAAAGATTTTAGTCCATGCAAAGCATTTGAAGAAGCAGGATTTATACCTTTAGCCAGTCCATTGATTGAACTTGATGCTAAATGTGATAAGTAAAAAGCTGAAAATATTTTACCACCTCGGGAATCTCTGAAACAAGCAGCGGATGACAAAGCCTCAACTTGAAAAGCAGTTTTAATTTTGTTACAACAGATTTCAAAGAAAATGCGTTTTTGGCTGTGACAGGTGACATGTGGAACGATATTAAGAGCTTGCACTTTTTTCATTTACTGTTCATCACATTTGTGAATGACTTGTTAACGCTTTGAATCCTCACAGGTTGTGAGTTGCATGAAAACAACAGAAAAAGAATGGCGATAAATAAATCTTTTTCGGTTGTTTTTTTTCGAAAACATCTACTATCTACTATACATTGGTTTATCTCTCGCCACTCATAAGCACCACTGCTATTTTGTCACTGATAGTTGCAGCAAGGTGAAAGTAGCATATGCTATCTCTGCACTTTTTTCACATTCTAATTACCCGCTATCACTGCATGGCAAAACAAATTTGTATGATTACCAAACATTCAATGAAATCAATGCAATGTGCTGAAATTCATGCCTTACCGTACGAATATAATGTGCCTCTAAGCATATAATAAACCTAAAAATGCTCATAGATTAGAATTATTCTGTACTGCATTCCAATATAACCCTTCAAGCTTAATCTTGTTTAGACTGACATAGTGGCAATGTGTTGAGTGTGCCCCACATTTTTGTTATATGTGCCCCACGCATATCCAAAAAATAAAATGAAGAAGTACCAACTCAACTTGAAAAGAATTTAAAATCTGGCATTGTCAAATAATGTAGCACTACCTTGACTACAACGACACAAAAACTCAGAATAGAAGATGTTGATTAACGTGGGAAAAACCCAAATCTAAATGTAAAAACACAACGTGCTCTGCAACTCGTAACAACGGCGGCCTATCAAGGAAAAATTCACTTTAGTACTACAGCTGGTATGAGACTAAATTACCATGGAAACTTAAAAGTTGAACGTTTTCAACTTTTTGAATAAATCAAAAAAGACGACTGTGCCCCTACTTCTACTGTGCCCCACACAGTGTTTTTTTTAAGGTTTTTGAAAGGGTGTCATGGTAGAGCTTCAGGATGTCAACACCATTTTCCCTTCTATGTCTGATACTTTTAACTCATTTTCACAAAAACGCAAGTTTCCGTCCAAATATGCTTAATTGTTTGAATACGACATTCACTTTTGGCAAACAAATTAAGACAATTTCATAAATAGAAAGGTTCAATGTAGGCGTACATATTCATTCACTCAATTTGATGCCCTATTTTCCTTTTTCGAGTCACGGAGGCAGCAGCCCAAGGAGGACTCGAAATTTCTCACGATCAACAGCAATCTCAGATAGTTCTACTGGCTCCACACCAAGACGGTACCAAGCAAGGTCTGAGATGTAGTCACCCCACCTGGTCCTTGGACGAACTTTGAACCACTTTCCTGTGGGTGTAGACCAGTGTTTTTCAACCTTTTTGCTGCAGCGGAACCTTTCTCACATTTTTGCGTTGTTCATGGAACCCTATGCAATGATCCAAGGTACAACCGCATTGAACCGCGGTTGCGAATTTCGTCCCAGGCCATTTCGGTCTGTTTCGGCGGAACCCCTTGAAAAACACTGGTGTAGACTGTAGCCTGAAAGACTTAGTTCGCTATTCTTTCCTGGGACATTCTGGACATGTGGCCGAACTAACATAGCTGGGAGGAGAAGTGGCTTTACATCCTGGGCTTTACGGATTTCAGACCTGTGATCTTTGTCACGAAGTGTCACACAGAGAACTCTTCGCAAATATCCCATCTCTGCCGTTTGTTCTTTTGACAGTACTGTATTCTTTCAGTCGTCACCCTAAGAGTCGTGACCACAGGTGAAGATCGGGACAAAGACCGATTTAAAAACTGAAAGCTTTGCTTTCTTTGAAAGCTCCTGTTTCGTCACCACGGAGCAATAAAGCTCACGCAGAATTGCGTTTGCTTTACCAATCAGCGTATCAATCCCTTTGTTCCGACTTTCGTCACTCGTAAATACCACCCCGAGCTGCTTGAATGCCCCACCTGCTGCAGTGTATTTTCGCTCACTTGCAGAATACACTGCCTTGGGCGTCGTAAGAGAATTAATACCTCTGTCTTTTTAGAGCTGATTTTCGTTCCTGCTTGCTCGCACGCCGTAGAAAACCGATCAAATGCGTGCTGAAGACCCTGTTGAGAAGATCCACGCATGCAGTACCAATTCGTCCGCAAAAAGAAAACGGTTCATCCTGCAGTTCCCAACAGTGACACTCTCGTCGATGCTTCTGTGACTGTCTATCCAATTCATATAGACCAGGGCCCTTCACATTTTGGGGAGAGGATCACATAAGCTATTGCACAACAGTTCGAGGGCCAGACATCTTGTGTAATGTGTTTTTTCAGGGATACGTTGCATTCTACCAAATCAACACATTTTCTCAAATAGGCTATATATTTTTTTCCTTATTGGCAAAATGTGTTTTGCGCCCGGGTGAAACAGCTTTGCAAGTCGATTTGTCCCACGGGCTGTAGTTCGGAGAACCCTGATAGACTATGAAGAGGAGTGGTGGAAACACACACCATTTTCGGAGTCCAACACCAACGCTGAACGGTTGTGATTTATCTCCGTCGACAGAGAAACAATCTTCTGAGCAGGAATACAGTTACTCAGGCCCGTAACCAGCTTGGGACACCAGGAGGGGCGAAGAGTTTTCTGAGAGGGGCTCAAATCTTTTGAACTATGTTCAGTAGTTTTAAATGATGTCCAACACATTTTTCTAAGGGGAAAAAAATTTCTAGGGGAGGCTTGGCACCCCCCCCCGGTTACGGGCCTGCAGTTACTTGGCGGCCAGCAAGAGGTACCTGTCAACACCGTACTCTCACAACACCCCCAAAAGCTTTTCAAGAGGAACCTGGCCGTATACTTTCCCAAGGTTGACAAACATGTGTGGACATCTTCGGCATGATCCCAGGATTTCTCGAAAATTTGCTGGAGAGTGGATATTTGTTCTGTAGTGCTACAGCCACGACGAAAACAGCACTGGATATCATCCAGCTTTGGTTCAATTATTTTCGCGGCATCTTGGCATACACTCCTCCTGGGAGGCTAAGCAAAGAGATGCCGCGGTAGCTGGTTTATTCACTCCTGTCTCCATTTTTATGTATGGGGACGATCAATTTGCCAATCTTTCGGCACCTTTCCAAAACGCCATGCCGCTTGACACACACGAGTCAGCCAAACCATCCAGCGTTCCAAGTTCCCTTAATTCACTATCAAACTTTTCGCAATTAGTTTCAAGCTCTGATTTAGCAGCGGCATCAGAGAGCTTATTGATGCACAGTTCTATGGAAGCTTTCCCCAGTCAAAACATCCCTCCTGAATAACTTTTGGTCAGTTTTGTCAGGTGAAGTGACAATGTTGACAAAAAGAAAGCAGCATGTTGAAATTTTTGTTTTTATAAGTCGCAGTAAAACAACGCACATTGCATCGTTTATATTTTCTGACAGCTGCTTCAGTGCGGCCCAAATAGCCAAAATCTCACTCTTAGCTCTCACTGTTGCCGTGCTCGACAATCACCTTGTATTGCATGCGCGCTGCAACTATCGACCTTTTGTCTTCGTTGTAGTCTGATGCATGACGCATCGCCAGGCAAGCCGATCGCAATGGAGAACAGTATAACACTTCCAAAATTGCATGAAAGTGCTTTCGCAGTTTCGTACACCATACTGTACAAATCTGCCGCAGTGTAGTAAGAGGCCGAAACAAGGCGGTGCGCATGGCAATGCACAGATACCAAGCTTATAATTTTCGCTTCCAACTTCTGCGCCAGAAAAATGTGTCGGCCTACAACATTGCAGCCGTCTGTTGCAATGGCCACGTGCAGGAAAACGTGCTTACCTCAAATCGTTTTAGTTTAATACAAAGGAAAACCATATCTAGACTTTCAGAATTTAGGGTGTCATTGCAAAATATTAGGGTGTCATTTTGACACCCAAAAATGGCTAAAAGAACACTGACCTCACCTTCCCCTACTTTGCAATTGCATAAGAAACATTATGAGAACAGTGATCGTTTTTTCCTTTTTTGAGAAAATACGTGAAGGTGTTACTTTACGTATTTTAAAATTAGGTGTTGCATATTGTAAAAGTTCAGGATTGAAAAATCTGCTGAGGACATCAGTAAAACGGAAGGAGACGCAGATGGATTTCAGTTCTTACTATTATTAAATTTGTAACTGAAAGGAAAAATGAATTGTTCAGCTTACCAAAAGATGGAGTTATTGCTAGGAGGTTAAGTAATACTGATTTACTGATTTGTCGACTGTGACAAACTTGGTTGTTTTTTGTATTAAGTCTCAGTTTCCAGAATTGAGCTGTCTGGCTTCGGGTGTCTTGAGAACACCCACCTGCAGTTGTAGCGGTGAACGAGCATTCAGTACATGTAGGTTACTTTACAATATTCAAGCAGTGTGCACTTCCGTTATCAGGTTGGCTCCTTACTTGCTATCAACAGTTCAACCACGTGTGCGAAACGCTGAAAGTTGATTTTAACTTTTTTGTGGAAATGAAAATTCAAACCTTCCATTTTCAATTGTTTCTGATAAGTTGGTAGATAAGTTGGACGGCGGTGTAAAACATGGTCCTACACACGTGTGTTCCTACCAAAGGCACTTTGTAGTAGCATCAACAGCGTTTTAAATACAAACATTTCTGTGTTGTCGTTTAATTCATTAAGTGAAAGCAGGGGTGAGGAACCTATTTACTATCAGGGGCCGCATGAATTGTTCATTATCGCTGACGCGCCGTGAACTCAATTAATTTTATTCTAAAATTTTTCCCGTATCTATGAGGAAGAGTGACTTCTCTTGACCTAATATCTAAGTACCTGCTTATCATGGAGCTTGGTTTTGACGCGAATTTGTACCCTAACTTGGGTACTTAAAATTCTTATGCGGGCCATAACAAATGTTTATGCGGGCCGCGGGTTCCCCACCCCTGAGTTATAGAATCATTATAAATAGTGTGTGCTGTTGTTCTTTTCATTGAGTTGCAATTTCTGCCTGGTTATCATGTTATGCCATGTTCTACCTATGAAAGATAGTAAACAAATTTGTGATTAATAACTTTTATTGTAGAATATGACCGTTTTGTGAATACGTTGACTCAGTTTAGTCAAAGAATGAACATGCTGAATAGTGTTTGGTCTGTTTAGTTCAACTTTTCTTATTGTAATGTAAAGTTGGGCTTATGACTCCAAACGTTTATAGGTAAATTCTTTCTCACACCTTGGAAATATTTTGAATACATTTTTTCTCGAACTAAATTTCGGAGTCAAACAGGTGTCGATGTACTATATCTGGCATTGTAGTATTACCAGAGTTGGAGTGGAATCACAGTCAAAATTTTCAGATTCTGGACATCTCTGGTTAATAACTCTCTCAAACTTCACTTTTTTGCTGCCAATTCGTATGCGGTTGACGTTGTTGTTGTATGTTTGGCTATTTCGGAGCACGCGATCATTTGTAGTTTGAGAAGTAGGTGAAAAGAGATTGCAGACGTCATACTCCCGTAACTTGGTCTGCATTGTGCTGGTGGTGCCCAGTAAGGAAATGTTGTAATTGGCTGATTAATCAAGTCCGTAACGTATCAGCATAGTGCGCGCCACCAATTGATTTGGAAGAAAACGTGTGAAACTGATAGCATTGTATTTTCTTCCGCCGAAGATTTTTTGCTTTTCTGAAGATCACCTTGTAAACGCTGCAACAGTTAAGCTTTACAATGGGCCTGTGTGCAATTCAGGATTTGGAAAATGGGTCAGTAACAACTTTCCGGCTTGTTGTCGAGCTCCTTGAGTGGGAGGATTAACTTCGCCTGTCGCAGTAGAAGTGTGTTTCAGACCCGCCGTTGACTGTCGTTATTCTAACTAAAACGAAAAATAATAACATGAACAACGCAAAAGAAAATTTGTCTCTGTTCTGTTACAACATAATCACATGATTGGCAAAACACTTTGTATGTTTTCGTCAGTGTCTACAGGTAAAAGAGTGCTCCTGTCTTTCTCTGCAATTGGAAATACAGCCAAGCTTTTAAGCACAAAGCAGAAACCGACTGAAATTCATTGTCTTCATGGAATGAGATTCATGAGCATGTCATGGGTACTGCTCTTTCACGCATTTCTATTACCTAGCAATTACACAGGTAACAGTTTTCCTAATCCTGTTTTCCTAATGGTTTTATACGGGCGTTATTTGTACTCGATATATTTAATAATTGGCTGCAGGCCCACGCCTGGAAAAATGTTTTTGTCGGGTCTCGATGGAGTGCGGCAGTTGCCATACGCAGGTTTATTATACACAGCAACAGCACACTGAGAAACAAAATATTATTGTGTATGATTGACACGATCTAGACCAGTGTAAAAAAGAAAGCACGGTTGTTAAAGACGTTTGCAAAGAGAATAAAAGTGCATACAAAAGCTAAACTTTCCGTCCAAAGGATGTTTAGGAGGGGATATAAAGAGCAACAAAACTCCTGTCATTGCGGTAGTATAACATTCATTTTTTGTCTGTGTCGTAATCCTGGTAGAGGATAAAGTTGCAGTTTCTGAGACTGACGTCCCGTCAGATATACGCTTATTTCAAAGGGACAGTTGCAAAACCAACCGGTGCTTTACTATCCAATTTGCCCTCAACTCTTCCAGAAAATTTCTCTTCTTTCTTGCACTCATTCTTTGAATTTTATGCACTGCGTGCTGAACACTTGGTCGTTAAATCCTATAAAAGAAATTCACAGAAGGTGGCAGCAGGAGCGTGCAGAAGGGGTTGGGGAATGGGGCGACGGACCCGGGCATCCAAGGCAGGGGGCATCAAAGAGTGAAATTAAAAAGATCACATTTTATTAAAATGCCGTAACTGCACGCTTCTTCGCATGTGAAGACTATTACTGTAACCAGTGGTGTGTTTAAGGGGAGGCGAGCGAGGCACTTGCCTCGGGCCCCCCTTGAGGTGTTACGCGCATAAATGTTCCTTTTTTGGTGAAAAACGTATTATCCACTCATATAATGTGCTACAAAGCAGATCATAAGTACTCTGCTTTTAAAAGGCCCACCAAGAGAAACTGTAATGTGCAGGTACTTTTCTTGCCAAGAGGCCTCCAACAACAACTGCAATTTGAAGGTAATCTGCTTTCAAAGGGGCCCCCAACAGCACTGAAATGTGTAAGTGCTCTGCTTTCAAACTTCACTGAGGGGGCCCCTGAAAGAAACTGTAGTGTGTACGTACTCTGCTTACAAAGGGGCCCCCTACAACAACTGTAATGTGTAAGCACCTTGCTTTCACAGGGGCCCCAATAGCAATTGTAATATGTAAGTATCTTGCTTCAAAGGGGCTTCCAACAGCAATTGCAATGTGTAAATACCTTGCTTTTAAAGGGCCCCCAACAGCAATTGTGATATGCAAGTACTATGCTTACAAAGGGGCCCAAACAGCCACTTCAATCTGAAAGTACCTTGCTTTCAAAGCGGCCCCCAATTAAGTACCTTGCTTTCAAAGGGACCCCTAACGGCATTTGTAATGTGTAAGTAATATACTTTCAAAGGGCCCCACCACCATCTCCAGTGTGCAAATAAGGAAAAGCTTCAAAGCAACTTTATGCCTAAAAGAATTGTGGGTTGAAGTTTCTTCCAAAACGTTCTGAAAAGACCCTATCAAATAAGAGCAAATATTTAAACCAAATGATAACTTTTTATACCTAATGATAATTTTTTATACCAAATGATGATCTTTAGAGATTGAAGTATTTGGTCTATTGATAATTTTATGAAAATGCTGCAGTTGAACTAAAAGTATCCAAGTGGAGCAGCAAAACGGAGGAGAGCGCAGCTTCAAGCACCCAGGTTGTTAATAGTAGCTATGTCTGTCTACTCTAGTGCATAATCAGATGTGCCATACACAAAATTCAAGTTTTGTAAAAATGAATTTGATAAATACAGTACATGCTGTAGAACATTCATATTTTTATCCAAGGACTTCCTTTTTATGTCTCTGAGTTGAAAAGGTCAGACAAATTTCTCATTTCTTGTAATGTTGTACCTTAGTAAACATTTTCATCAGAAAACAAGACAGTGGCCACACTACATCTTATATTTTATAGAACATTTTCTTAGTTTACGAAGTAATTTTGTATTATTGCTGTTGTGCTGCAGAGACTGTTAATAAGCAAAGCTACATTCATGCTTCTTATCAGGTAGCAGAAATGGCATTTTTTGAGTATTATGAGTACTCATTTTTTCTACTGATATTTCAGGTATTTTGGGTGGTTTGAATTTAGCCCATGCTTGAAGTCACAGGCTATTTGAAGCTTGAATAGTAAGTGGTTAGTTTAAGGTAGACTTGCTAGATGATGTTAAAATTTTTTTGCTAGCTGTTAGCCAGTATAACTTGAAGCGTTTCTTCTTAGCACAGATTTACTCAATTGTGTAGGCTACTTGCTAGAAATGTTGTGGGTATGGTATATCACATACCTATGTACGATATGATGAATTATTTCCTATTTTTGCACATTTTTTTCAAACAACTAGTTTCAATGCAAGATGAGCACAGTCTTGACTTATCCAGCCTCAAATGCAATAAAACATTATTATTATTATAAAGCTTTCCAGAACAAGTCTCAGGTTGGATGCTTATGTATCTGCTATGTTCTTGAAATTAAAGGATGAAATTTAAAACAAATTTAGTGCTTTAAATCTTCTTGGTTGTTTATGGTTTCATGGATTCCCATAAAGGCATGAATGTGAACAAATTCAGGATAACAACTACCAAGAATTTTTCCAAAGGGGAAAAGTGTGAAACTTTCAAAGGGGTAAACTTTGTAGTTTATTGATGGTGAATGCAGAGAAACGGGGCGCAAAAATAATGAATTGGGGACGATGCCAGCTTGCTGTTTCCTAACTTTTATTTGCTGCTAGCCTTGTCTTCCCAACTTTCAGTTTTTTCAAAGTTGTGTTTCTGAACACCCTTTTTGCATTTTCTCCTTCTGCGATATCAGTCATGCTGTGGAAAGAGATCCTTTTTCAGCAACGAATCAGACACTTTGAGATCTTACAGAGCATATCAATCATGCCGTAGACTCAGCAGCGTATCCTCCGGTGACCGTATCTTAGGCTTGATCAAATGTGCTTATCACGGTTGGCTGAGTATGGTGATGTCATCAGAGGGGCCCCCTTTTTAGTCTTACCTCGGGCCCCCCAACCTTAAGCCCACCACTGACTGTAACACATACTGCATGGATCCGATGGGAACTTTCCTAAGGGGGGGCATGCAAATGTATGTTAAGTGACACGAGATAGATATGAAGCACTGCCATCGTTATGTTAAGGTTTTACACCAGGGTCCCAAACACGTGGCCCACAGAGGGCATGTGGCCCACGAAGGCGTTTGTGCGGTCCGCGATGCCGGAACTTTCAAATAATTAACATTTACGCTTTTTAGTTTATTCACCGGTTTTTAAAAGTGGTTTGCTGGCGATTGAGCAAGTTCCTGTTAAACGAACGCAAAGACGGCTAGAAATGATTTGCCTTTACCTCACGATAACTTTCGCGGGAAACAAGATGTCAAAGCTGTTTCTCGTAAGAATGAGATATCGCCATTGTTTCGTCAGCGTCACAATGCGGCCCTCGGGTTATTTTATAAGTCCTCATTTGGCCCTCGGAACAATGTGACTTTGAAACACCTGTTTCACACACTATCTCTCTTCTCCATTTGTGAGATGGACAATTCCTGCTATTTTTAACCTGCCACTTGTAGTCTTTAGAATATCTTTCAATTCTTCTAAGAGCCTGGGTTCTTAAACTGAGGGGCGTGAAAGGTTTGCAATTGGTTGCGAGTATGGCAGGGACATAGTGTTAAAAAGTATTAAAGGCATTGTTTCATCATTCGTAAATTATCATCAGAAAAAAACATCGTTCGGAGCTGATAAAACACTTCCGGCGCCAAGTACGATACGTTTGAAAACGTACTATCTGATGTTTTTTTTAGCAGAGCAGCAACATATGTTCTGAAACGTACTTCACTTTTTCTCGCCCAAAGTGTCGTGCAAAACTCTGTGCCCTTGCACCTGCGTTTTACAACATTTAAGTGCCTTGCTATTGTTGCGTAACGTGGTACGAGACCCATGCAGCTTTTTTTCTTTATTCTCACTTGAGGCGAAGTTTTTGTGCGTTGTCCTTTGCAAGTGGCAAAGGTCTGGGCGGGTAGTTTTGCTGTGCATGTATTTCGCACATTCCTCAATAATGGAATTTCGTATGCTGGGAGCGGACAATCAAGTATTTGCACCGGGCATCACCACCTCTATGCATTCTCCTGGTTGGCAGCAAAATTAGATTTTCTGTTATCACGCGGCTGCAATGGGAAAAAGTTGACTTCGTCATACGTTTTTCGAAACATACGCTGCAACCTTCGGTAACTCGTACATCACTGTGATATGTCGACTTTTCTACTGCACAGATAATCTCCACTTTCTTGCACGATATTTTGTTGATCATTGGGATTTTCAAGTAGTCTTTAATGGAACCTTCTCTGTTGATACGTTTTTTTATATGAGTGGACTACTTGTTGTGTTTCTGGGATTGGTGGAGCTCTCTAAATCTGACGGGAGTATGATGAATGTGCTGCTAAAATACCTCTATCGATACCTAAGGTATGCCTGTTTTTTTCACGGTTATTTCGCTTTGTGTCTTTTGGTGGTACTGCTCTGTTTACATGATACTTGCAAGGTTCGAAAGCAGACGGAAATAATTTTAGCAACACAGCTAGACTGGCCGTTATGACTTCGTCATGCAAATATATTATTTTAGGAATCACTGTCTCCAATTTTCTGTCACTAGTTGATCCCTCTTTGATTTTTGATACGCTTACTTAACAATCTTAGAATCTAAAGATTTTATTGTGTTTTACGCTGAACGAATAAACTTATACGTGATCCTAAATCAAATCCCCTGGAAAATCACAACAAGGCTGTAATCGCTGTAATTGCAAACCACCCCAATCAAACGTATGTAAAACACTGTAGAAAATTTAACTACTTCGGTATTGCTGATTAGTATACACGCATTCCCTGGTTTGAGATCTTACTGACTTCGAAATAAAACTTGCTGTGAAACTTTACTTCATAAATACAAATGTTTTGCATGAGATTGTTTTGCTTTTAGGTTTTTATCAAAATGCTTTTATAAGCCTGCAACACCAGGTGTGTCTTTGATTGGCAGGCAGTTATTACAGCGTCTCTTCTAAAAAGTATAAACACTCTGCAACACCAAATTCTTTCCTGAATGGTGTGGGTATCGCGTCTGCTGAACGCATCAGATATCTTGTTGTACCTATGGTTACCATATCTGAAGAGGCAAAATTCCTGACAGTCTCAATATGTCAACAAACAAGCGCTATACGGCATTTTTCAGTACGTTTTTACAACTACCAACCACCTGAATGCAGCCAATTCAGACAAAAGTGTAACTGTACACGAAGATATTTCACTTTGTTCAGTAAACTGAACGCCTACACCAATGTTTTTTAACCGGGATTCCGCTGACCTTAGGTTTCCCCGCGTGTCTGCCAGGGGTTCCGCCGAAACAGACCGAAATTGCCTCGGACGAAATTCGCAACCACAGTTCTATGCCGTTGTAGCAATATAAACACTTGGATCATTGCGTCGGGTTCCGTGAGCAACGCAAACATTTGCCCAAGGTCCCGCTGCAGCAAAAAGGTTGAAAAACACTTGCTTACACCATTATGGGAGACATCTGGTGTCAAACGTTGTTTATATTTTTTAGGGTAAAAACCTACACCGACTTGTCCTTTTACAAATAAAGACAATTTCGTTTTCAGCAGCATATTCAGAAACATTTTGAAGGTGTGAAGACCTCTGATACTAGGACCAAACACATACATCATCAAGTGGTTTATAGCCTTGTTTCCTATTGTGCATCCCGTTTTGGTCGAGCCCAACAGAACTGTGAGTTCGGCAAGGTAGATAGAGAATAGATATAGACATAACTTTCCCTTGTATTACCCAGTTGGTTGCAGTAAGGGGACTGAAAAGCATGTGCCCCACTTCTCTTGCATGGTCTGAGGGTCTGGTTCCCATACCAACAAGCCAGCAGTCTTACTACACACGTAAGTAGGTTTATTGCGGTTAATTAATTTTGTGAACAATACACTATGGCTAGTTTTATCAAATGCCGTACATACATCCAAAAACACAGATGGACATTGTTCTACAAAGGACTTGTTAATCCAGTCGCTATCACACCACCGGATACACAGGAGGTAGGTTACATCTTGGGGAGGAAAATACCATCACTGTAGTCAAGTCTTCCTGGCCGACAATGCACTGAAGGCTGGGAAGGCTGCAGGTTGCGATGAAATCCGGCATAAGTTGCCCGAAGCCTTGAATCCAGCACTTTTTTAGCTCTCTCCTGCATGCCAAATGGCCTTACTGGTGTTTTGGGAGCGGGAGGGCACCGAAAAAATTGCGGGTGATCATCCCCACACACAAGGAGGGAGACAGGAGAGAATGCACCAGCTACTGGGGCGTCTCTCTCCTTAGCTTCCCGGTAAAAGTGTATGTCAAGTACCTTGAGAAAGGATATCGCGAAATAGTTGAACCAAAGCTAGACGATAACCACAGTGCGGTTTTCGTCATGGGCGTGTGCCAAAGATTTCTGCACATGTTTATCGAACTCGAGAAAACATACGATCGAGTTCCTCGTGAAAAACGTTAGGGAGTGTTGCGGGAATACGGTGTTGAAGAGCACCTGTTACTGTCCCTCAAGTTATGGTGTTCCTGCTCAGACGTTTTTGTCCCCCGTTGGCGGAGATAAATCACAGCCGTTCACTGTGGGTGTTGTGCTCTGACAAGGGTGTCTGCTGTCATCTCTCCATAGTCCATATGAATTGGTTACATAGACAGTAACAGCTGATTTAAAGTGGGTGCCGCTGTTAGAAGCTGCGCAATCATACGTTTGCTTTTTGGCGGACGATTTGGTACCACTTGTATCCTCTGAACAGGGTCTTCAACATGCACTTGATCGGTTTTCCGCTGCTTGAGACCGAGTGGGAATGAAAATTAACAATAAAAAGCCGAGGTATTATGTCTCTCCTGAAACCCAAGACAGTTTACGCCGCACGTAAGCGGTAAGTGGCAAGTGAAGAAGACGTTCAAGCACCTCGGGATGGTATTCACGAGTGACAGAAGGCGAAACAAAGGTCTTGATACACGGATTGGTAATGCAAGTGCAGTTCTGTATGAGCTTTGTCGCTCTTTGGTCATAAAACCAGAGCTTTCAAACACCGCAAAGATGTCAGTTTTTAAATCGGTCTTTGCTCCGATCCTCACCTATCGTCATAAGACTTGGGTAATGACTGAAAGAATACTATCCCAAGCGCAAGCCACAAAGATGGAATTTTGCGATGAATTCATGGTGTGACACTTCGCGAGAAAATGGGGCAGTATTTTTATATGCCAAACAAAAAAACTTTATACCAAATAGCTTCAAAAATTTTATATTCAATGTTAATTTTTTTTTATTTTGACATATATACACGCCTGTAACCAACACTGTCGGCTCATGGGCCATCCAGAGTAATTGAAACGGAAGTGAAGTGTTGGAAACTTCACTTCCGTTGTGAAGTGTGATTTCACTCCCGAATGCATAATAGAAATGGTAGTAAAGTGCTGAGCCTCCTTCAAATGACTAATCCATTGCAACATAGTTGCACGTAAATTGGTCTGGCTTTGTGTGAGTTTTGCACCACATTCACTCAATTGTGAAAAAAATTGGTAGTCTTTTCTAAAAATTGGCCAAAGCTTGCAAAATGAAGTAAAACTAGGTTAAGTATCAGTTTTTCACACCACTACAAACAAACAGTTTGAATAACATTTTTATTTATGAAAAATTGGTATTACTGGCCCTAAAAATAAAGTTTTTGGCAAAACGGTGAAATGACTGTTTGTTGATTGATTCAATCGAGAATCTGCAACTTACAACTTTTGTACAGAACTTTTGCTAAGAACCTTGACGCGCAAGCTTACTATCAAAATCTTTCAAAACTTGTCCTATTTACATCGCATTTCTCCCCGTCTACAATGGCTTCAGATCGAGCATGTGTTGGAGAAAGAGTAACGAAAAATTTAGCTTGCCACAAAATCGCCCACGTTTATCATTGAATTTCAGCAGCTTTCAACTGCGGTGATCCTTGTTGCTACGCAGGGGCGCGATGAGGTTGGATGGTCCCCGGGGGGGCACAATTCCCGGGGCAAGATGGTTTGGCGCCCCCATGTTCAAACCTGAGGTCTTTTGGAAGCTGTACTGAAGAAAGAACTTGCGACATTGTTGGGGATTTTCAGCAGCCCCGCCAGTCATTCGGCGCCCCCGTAGTAACTCGAAGCCCAGGGAATTGTGCCCCCTTGCTCCCCCTCGTTACGCCCCTGCTGCTACGTCGTTATCAAAAACGAAGGTTTCTAACTGAATCACACGTTTTAATGTTTTTGCTGTATCCATGATCACTGATAATGCTCCCCCAGGGCGAAACTAATTGTTAAATGTCTGGTGAAAATTTAACAAGTACCACTCCCCAGCCTCTAACATAACTATGAAGGACAATGTTTGGTTCTTTGTCGTTTATTGGTATTCTATCTTTAGCGAATCATATTCGTTGTCAGAAATTCGTTGGGCAAAAGTTTCTGCACTGAATACTAACTATTTGTACTGTATGTATGAACTAGGCAGTTGAGAGCTTATAATCAAGTACACAAAAATGGATTGAGGTCAGGTCACGTTTCTTGCCTAGACAACAACCTGATATACTCCTTGATTGGAACAAAGGTTCTTCCGTTGCAACCATGGGGCAAATACCCCAGTAGCAGACATGGATGCCTCGCTATTGTACAGCAGAGATTTATAGTCCTTGTGAACAAGTAACTTATTAGGAACGAACAAAATTTAGAAGTTAGTTGTTAAAATTTTAATTACTTTGTTTAACAGCGATGACTGTACGAAAAGACACACACGCATGTGAACTAATTATGTGCACAGTTTTGGACCCTGTGTTACAGTTCGTTTTCTTGCGCTATACATTTCACTATATCTTCAATCGCCCACTTTGCGTATATTGTGTGGATAACAAACTGTATGTGCAAAAGCTCGTCACAGTGATCATAATTTCTAGACTTACTCCAGCATATGCTTTCTGCATCCTGATGAGCGTGACTCTATGGCCAAAATTTGGAGAAGGACCCTTGTGGCCGGAAGTTGTGCGCCCGTTGTCGGAAAATTGCCGGAAATACTGGTGGAGCAACCTTTTGTACATCAATAACTTTTATCCAAGCACTGAGGCTAAACAGGTAATTACGCAAAATATAGGGAAAAGGTATCCTACCAACCGCTTGTAGCCAAATACTTAGCCCCACTTTCGCACACGCAGGGCCGGCCTTAAACCGATGGAGCTGCATTGGGCCCCGCGCCTCTGGGGTCCCACGCCATGGTGTTTGGGCATATGGGTCATTTTTACCAGATACTGCTTGTGCTCCGAGTATTGTAAAAACGGCTTATAAATGATCGTAGCTATCTAAAGATTGCGACGGTTTCATAATTTAAACATTTTCTGCATCTTGTGTGAGTCGAGATTTCAGATCTAGACGCTACACTGCCAAAATATGTAAGGCCATCAGGAGATATATATACTAGCCTCCACGCTTATAATGTTTTTCTATCGTGCTTTGTTAACCTCTTCATTCATTTTGTTTAGTGCTTCTTATGGGGATGGTACTTGGCAAACGATATGCAATTCTACTTGATACATCCGTTGTTGATTTTCCTGTTATACAGGTATTGCTCCTTGAGCACAATATAATGTGCAGTTTTCAGCGTGATTATTACAGTCTAGTAACTGAGAGTGATTGTTTGAACTTCTAAGTTGTACTTACACGCGATAGGCAGTGGCGTGCAGAGGGGGGTGGAATAGGGCGACGGCCCCGGGCATCCAAGGTAGGTGCATCTACCAGACAGTGAAATTACAAAAAGTAAATTATAATTAAATGCCGTAACTATCGATGCTTCTTCGTATTGAAAGGCTACTAACACATACTGCATGGATCTGATGGAAAGTTTCCTGAGGGGGCATGCAAATTAAGTTAAGTGACCAGAGAGAGGGATCAAGTGCTGATATCGTTATCTTAACGCCTAACATCTTATCTCTCTTCCCTCCTTTGTATGCTGGGAAATTCCTCCTACCCTATTTTTAATGTGCGAGTTGTAGTCTTCAAAAAATCTCTTGATTCTCTCCAGAGGCTGGGTTTTTAAAACGCTGCTCAGGTAACTGTAGGCAACACAGACTAATGTCATAATTCAATTAAGTTGGTAAAAGACTTAAATAGCACAACTCCATTCCCTCAGTAGCTGATTTTTTCAAAGGGTTCTTTCAACCACTTCTATCGAAATCTGTATAAGTTTTGCAGTTTTTGAGTAAGGGGGGGGTGTATGGACTCATTCGCCGGTCGTCAATTCATGCGTGACAAAACGGCTGATGTCATGCAGGTAACAGTGGACATTTTTGGCGAAAACAAAGCGAAACCGACATTTGTCAGGTAACCGGCCCCAATTTTAGCAAAACCAAGTTTGACACATCGAAGACCAAGCTTTGTAATTGCGATTCTCAAAGGAGTTCGTTGCGAAAACATGCTGCTTCGACCGCCTGGTTCATGATAAGCCTCTTTTGTCGTTCATGATAAGCCTCTTTTGTTGTTATTCTGACCTGTCAAAACTCCAAAACATCGCCTTTTCACGAGATGATGCATTTCCTGAAATAGGCTTTCCGCCACGAACAGAAAGATGTTGGACTTTGAACTGTAAAGCCTTTGTCCATTACACAGGTTGCAGAAAGCCACATGCGTTCCGTGCCAATGATTTCGAGAAGTTACGAAAAAAAAACAGCATTGGCGCGCTAAAGAAGCTTTGCACTTCAGTTTCGGAAGATGTAATCACCATGAACAACTTAGTCCCAGTCAGTTGTCTTCGTCAAAGGTTGAGATGACTCAAGCGCGTCAAGACAATACTGGAGCGCATGGCAATGTAATTAGACCAGGGGTCACCAACGCGGTGCCCGCGGGCACCAGGTCGCCCACAAGGACCATGTAGGTCGCCCGCGGGCTTGTTCTAAAAAGAACATTAGCATAATCAATGTCTTCACATTAACGAATATCAATACCACAATAATGGAAAGTAAAATGAGCAAAACTTTTAGTTCAGAAGTGTATATCAAACTGGTAGCACTTCGCATTATTCGGTACACCAGAAGTAGCTCGCAGTTTAAAAAAGGTTGGTGACCCTGAATTAGACCAAGAGTATTTGCCGAAGATGCGGCGTGCCATTTTCTGTGCAAGTGTGCATTCCGCACTTTCTCCAATAGCAACGAAGTGGCAATGCAGATTATGTTGTTCAGCACAAGTGAACGTTGCTATTATTCTTTTCAGAGAGATTTACTATTTCAAATGACTTACCAAATGCAATGTGGTCCATGGTTTTCCGCCGATTGTCACGGGTTTTCGTAAAATTCGCCTTTTTGGTTGAAGGTACCTCATGTACAATAAAAATCGGGTACCCAAAACGTGTTTTCGGGGGGGATAAAGTTTTGTTTGTTTTTGAAATAATTAAATCATTTTCGACCTTCAACTTATTTTGTATGGTCAGATGGCCTTGACAATCAAACTCATTTTGTTTCAAATAGTTTGTGATTAATAGTTTTCCAATAATTGGCAGGGATATTTGACTCTACGCCTACCCCAAGCGTTTTGTTTAGGGGGTGAATTGCGTTTGTTTTTTAAATAATTACATTTTTTACCTTGATGTTATTTTCTAAGGGCACATGGGTTTGATAGTCAAAATCATTTTGTTTTAAATAGTTTGTGATTGTTAGTTTGCCACTGATTGGCAGGGATTATTATAAGCAAATTTCGCCAAATTTGGCTGAACAAACCTGATGTGTAAGAAAAAACGGAAAATTTTCAGAAAATAAGAACATTTCCAAGCCCGAAACTCATGCACTTCTACTCCAAGCGTATCTGAAATTTTCGAGAACAAAATACCACATTGGTCTTGTACAGACTGCCAGTAAAGGTTACTGGGCGCATTTCGTTTTTTTCGTGTAGTTTTTGTGTCAATTATATGCCTGCCCCACTCTTTTTCTCGGCGTGGACCTGTGTTTGTTTTGTCAGTAATACATTTTTTTCGACATACAACAAGTTACTTTTGTAAGGTCAGGTAAGCTTGAAAATAATTTCTGAATTGTTGTAAAGGCCGTTTCTGCACTGGAAACATCCCGGTAAGCCTGGGTAATGGTGATAATACGATATGAGCAAATTAAGCAAGGGTTACTAAACGTGTTTTTTTAAAAAGTTACCTGAGCAGGGTTTTAAACTTACGGGGGACGTGGAAGGTTCGCAAAGGGGGTGCGAGTATGGCAGCAACATATTGTTGAAAAGGCACTCAATGCATTGTTTTTATCATTCGTCAATTCATTATTATTTCACTACAAACGCCATAATCAAAACAAAGCGGACAGTACAGTGGACAAAAACCGAGACTTCTTCAAACTTGCTAGTTCAGAGTTGGATTTAAAAGCAAAGAACGCTTTATGTTTCGATGATGACTTATCCTTGACTGCTTGGTTTCAGTTTTAGTGGCAATGCGAATTATGTCACAGGACTATATCATAGCTGACGATTTGTCGATAGATTCTTCGGTTTAAATTGTTGTAAAAAGAGCAAAATTATACAGTAAATTTTTCAGAAAGAATATCATTCAGAGCAGTTAAAATACTTTCGGGGCTGTGTACGGCACGTTTAAAAGCGAACTGTTTTTTAGGAGAGCGCACGCGTTCTTTCTGACACGTACTTCACTTTTTTCTGGCCAAAAGTGCCATGCAAAATTATTTGCCATTGCACGTACGTTTTACAACTTTCACGCTCTTGCCATTGTTGCATAACGTGGTAGGACACTCGTGCTGCTTTTTTCTCCTCTGAATTCTCACTTAAGGTGACGTTTTTGTGGCGTAATCCTTTTGCACGTGTCAAAGGTCAGTACAAGGCAGTTTTGCTGTGCCTGTGTTTCTAACTTTCCTCAATACTAGGTTTTGGTAGGGGGGCATACAATCAAGTATTCGCCCCGGGCATCATCAGACCTCTGCACGTCCCTGCGCCCAGGATATGAACATTGCTTGAAAGTTTGAGATCATATCAATGTGTATGTGTTGGAACGTGTATGTGTGTATGTGTTGGAACGTTTCAAAACGTGATTCGGGGTCGGAAGATCGTCACTCATAAAATCAGTCACGCGAACAACAACCATTCAAGAAATACGTTTAAAAGCCTCTGCAAAGCAACACCTTTATTTGACGTTTTTCTCAACTATATCATATCAAAAACTTCCCTATTGTTTAGAAGCTGCTTTTTTCGAAATCGCCTATTTTAGAATCGCTTATTTGCCCAAATGTTTGGTCACTTGAGAACGTAACGTGTGATATGCCTTTAACCAAAGGATTTTTTCCTCCTTCAACACATTTTTTTCGCTTTATGTGCCTGACGTAAACATGCACCATACTATCTGCGGAGTTACCCGACCGCTGGAACATCTATGCCGGTGTTTATCATTAATTAGCGAGAGCACAGAAGATGGCCTAGCGTCTAACCAATTACATGTGCAGTAGTCATCAAAGGCTTTAGTCATCATCATCGTGTTCAGGATATTCCAATCAACAGGCTTTAGGATATTTTGGTACAAAAAGAATAATCAAGATCGATGAGGCAACGTAGCTTTGTCCCTGTCGTGTTGCCTAATACCTATGCCGGTGACTCTTAAAAGGGGGTACACAAAGGTGCTCCAAGGTGTACACAAAATACTGAATACAAATTCCTCTGTTGGCGATAGCAATCCAGTTACGTATTGCGATATCTTGTAAATATTAGTTCTTCATTGAACAGGAAGCACAAAGGAACGTCAGAAGACACGTGCCTACTAGACATATGTCTACAGTGTAAACTTCACCATACTGTAACCTTTACAGCATTCGGGGTCTGCAAACAATAAGTAAATGATTTAGGGGCATGCCCGTAGCCAGGTTTCAAGGTTTGGGGGTAAAGATGCATTTTTAGAAGGGAAAAATCTTTTTTAATGCATGTTTAAGACAAATTTGTCTGGACACAACAAAATTTGGGGGCAACAAAAAAATTGGGGGTCACTGCCCCCGAATGCACACCCCGCGGCTACGCGCCTCCTTAGGGGTCAGCGAGACGAACTTTGAGTAATACTGACCTAAGCAAGTTAATTACGCCATTTTGGCTGTTGTTACGTGAAAAGTATCTTTCGTTTTTTTCAATGTGTCCCGTACAATGAAAGTCTAAAGTGCAAAACACTGCTTAACCTTTTGTGAAACCACTCTGAATCAACTAAGCTTTCACTGTTTGTTTGTTTTTTTCCAACATTTAGCATTGTATATTTGTGTCTGGTGTTTTCCAGGTATCCCATCGTCGGAATATCGCTCACGTCCTTTGTGACTTTCGTCAGTATTCTCATAACTGGAGTGTTTTCCTCCATCACCAAACAGCAGCCTGCAGTTATTGACCTTGGTGTTCGTGCCAAGTGAGATAGCGTAACTTTTTTACTTTATTGTTGACAACAATGCAATTCTGTACATCTTTATCTCATTGGAAAAGACGGGTTCGTCGTCGTCGCGCCGTGTGTGGCGATTTTTTCATTTCGTACAAATCAGCCGAAATGTTTCATCATCTAAAACTGCTAGGCCATATGTTCCATTGCGAGGTCAGTGTTTGGGACATTCCAGGGCAATATGATCTGTTGTTTGTTCCTCATTTGCCACACATGCAGGTCGCTGGTAGAGCCAGACCCCATTTGTGTGTTAAAATGGAATCGTCCAACACCAGTACGAAGACGGTTAAGCCCGAGCCAGGTCTTGGTAGGGACATTAACAGGATTGGTACTGACGTTGGGTATAAAACCACGGTTCCTGGCGTTGCTTTCCGCACACTCCGTGGTCCATGCTTGGACCACCCAGTGTGCACAGCTGCTGTCAATGGAGCAGTTCCTGCGTAACAGTCACAAATGGGTGGCCAGATGCTAGTTGCCACTGCTTCTCATCAAGTAAACTGGTGATTGCGGAGTGGAGCAAGTGTGCAGACACCAAAGCACGGCATGCAAGTTTTAGAAATAATAAGATTTAGTTCAAGAAGGGATATTTCATTCATTTGTTATTTATTTATTTCAACCGCAAGGTGCACAAGACATGGACTAGCACGCAAAGAAAACAAAATAAAACACATGCGAAACTTCAACATACTCGAAGTAATTATTCACGCCCCAAAACATACGAAACGAAGCTACTGGCGGCTTGGATGGAAGTAACTTGTAAATAAGCATTTTGAAGAATTAGAGTCGTCTTTGTTTCATAAAAAGAAAACAAAGTGAAACCTTGCAGCCAGGACACCGATAAACCCTTGCGATTATCGAGTCGAAGTGCCCTACCACAACAAAACATCTCGGTGATAGCTATGTAATATTCAAGTAAAAACAAAGACACACACAACTTGCAGGGCTTGAACAGTTCTCTAGCTCAATCTGCTGGCGAGTTATGCTCATATACAATATGGGTGTAATATACCCAGGGTCAGCTTTTCTGGGGTAGAATTTTTATCAATTTGTGGTTTTGGGGCCATAATTGTGGCTCCAGATATGCTAGAAAGCCAATCAAGGGCTGTAAAGACTCGGATGATAGTCCAGTTTCAAAAAAAACCTTGATCCAAAAAATTGGCTAATTGGATTGGCGCCCAGGGCCGGGTAAAGTTGGCCAAAAACGCAAAAACACCCCTACTTGTGACGCCCCTCCCAGAGAACCCCAAACCCAAAACGAAAAGCAATTTTCCTCAAGCTCAGCTAGAAGACGTGCCGAATCCGTAGATTGGTTTGAACAGCTCTCTAGCTCAATCGCTTAGGGAGTTATGGTGTTGCAAATCTTTGTCAAAAAAGCCACCGCCGTGGGCCTTAATGGATATGTAACGCACGAGGAAGCGCAACAAGACTTAAATATGAATAGCCACGTGATTTCTAATGTACCAAATCCAGTGAATTCTCAAGACGCAGTGAACAAACAGTATGTAGACCAAAATAATATTTGTTTCTCGACCAGCAAATAATGCAAGGATGAATAATTTTAAAATACCAAACCTCCATGATTTAACTGGTTCCAGAGATGTGGCAACAAAGCATTGCCTGGACCAACTTATTAATCACTTAAAAGTATTGATTAATAGAGAGTCATAGTTTGTTTTCTTTTAAGAACAAAAATGAAGTGCTCGGTGAAATCAACAAAAATTTGATTCAAGAAATGTATGGTAAACCGAAAAGTATTTTGTATAACAGCAAAACAGTAAAAACCACAGTCAAAGAAAGCCCAAACAAACACGGAAAGGTAAGTTTTATATTTAAACGAAAATATTTTGGAGAAAACTGATGAAAATTTTCGAAAGTTGTTGTCAAAACTTCTTAGAAGGATACGTCAGACTTTCTAAAACGAGGATTTTGAAGTCTGGAGGCTTTGTGACCTCGCTCTAACTTTTGCGGAGGAATCCCCAGTGGTTTGAAGTTGCTGTTTGACCTCGAGAAACAATGGGTAGTAGTTATTAAAGGCAGAGGTTTTGACAAAGAATTGATTTGCTGTTTTTGTGCTAGCCAGATGGACAAATTTGTGGGAATTTCCATTGATTTTGGGAAGAATGCTGAATTCGTTTGTGTGTCTTCGTCAGACACAAAATTTATCACGGTTGGTTTTGTGGTGCACTTGTGCAAATAGAAAAAAACAAACAAGTCACAAATTTGCTTTGATTTTGGAAATAATATGAAATCGATTGTGTGCCTGTGTCAGATGCATACGCAAAGCAAATAATGGTTTGTGTGAGCAAGAAGATATCATGGTGGATTTGGCTCAAAATTTATTTTCTGTTTTTTTCCCGAAACGTGAAATTCCTGCGAATTTGTCCATCAGGCTATTTCAAAGAATTAAAAACCAATTCTGTGTCCAAGCTCTCCTTTTATAACTACTTTTGACGTAGTCACACCGAATTGCGTAATCGCCTTTCCAGTGTTTTACCTCACCATCATTAGTAAGAACACGGAAGCGTTGCATTTGTTGGTTGTTTTGTTTTGTGCAACGCTGTATCATATTCAATATAGATGCTCTCGAGATTTACGTGGCACACGCTGAAGTGAAATGAGCTTCCCTTTGTGGAAGTAATTCTTACCTTTTCAGTGAAGTAACTATTTTGTTTCTCCTGATCTTCAGTTCTCTCATTTCCCCACCACAGCCGGGTGTGTTGCGAGCTGCAAAAGGAGCGACACCACAATACGGACCATATATTGCCGACTTGTACGGCAAGCCTTGGTGTAGAATCGGTGCTTACTTGGTCGGTGTGTTGACAGGCTACATTTTGTACAAAACAAAGGATCAGCTCAGGATGAACAAGGTTGGATGGATTTTTGCATTGTTTATTTTATAACTAAAGCACTGATTGCCGTATGGTTTTATGTGAAGTTGTTACTGCACCGCATAGCAGACGTTTTTGCCATGTCCACATTTTGTGCTCGGCTACATCAACTAACAGAGCAATTTGTTTGTTTGTTTCGATCAAAAAAGTGCTTTGAAAAAGCCTCTGACGTTGAAGAAATACAATCATGCATAATAAGCGACAACAGAAGTGAAAATTTCCGTTAAAATCTGGATCATTTTATGAATTTTTCAATGGTAAACCTTTCTGTTATTGTAAATACCAAACTTCTCATACTTCTGTCGCAAGTCATATTTACATAGTCGTTGGGGTGCGAAATTGTTAAAGAGTCAACATATTTTTGTTTTATGGTGATTGGAGATATTTAAGTGCAATCTCATAAACATCTTCGCGATCAGTTGTACTCAGCTTTCTTGGCGTCGATCTAACGTTGTCTAAACCATCGATGATTTCTCAGTCAGACAACCCACTTTGCTTCGGTATATAATTCAGTGACTGATGTTCAATGTATATCTGCAATTTTTGCCGACAGCGTGTCAGTATGACATCTCTCATTTCTTAATGAAAACAACGTACATTTATCACACTTGAATAGCTCGGCAATTAAATGCTCTTAGCTCTGCTGCAAGCTTTCGAGGAATCAGCCGACTGGGCTCTCGTTTCATGGATTTGCGATGATTCAGACTTGAGCATAAATCTGTTTTCAAGTAACTACTGTCTCCAAAAAGCAACGAAGTCTGATCAATCAGCAAATTGTTTTGACAGGAAATCGATTTCACTTAACACTACACATCTTCAGTCCTGGTATCTTCTTCAAATGGTTGATTAGATTGCGCCGCCTTTGTGGAGATTAGTTACTTGAACAGTCCGGGTGGAATACAGTCGAAGCCTGGTGATTTATTAGATAGAGAAGCGTAGCTTTAGTAGCAGCGCGAAGTTTCTCATTCTTGAAGATTGCTCAGGTCTTGTGAGAAAGGTGTGCGTAGCAGTCAAGCTGCCGCCGCGTTGAAAATGCAGATAGAAGTTGGAAATCGAAATATTAACCTTCTCTGTTGTTGTGTTGAGAGACGTTTTGAACTTTCCAGTGCGCTGTTGGGTCCCGACGTGCAATCCAACATCATGTGTCTTTGGTCTCTTGGTGTTAATTTCCGGTGCAGGAACACCATGCGAAGCATTTCTGAAACAACGTTGAACAATCAATCACATATAGATCTAACTAAAAATTGCCCCCTAATTGAAATGAACAAACGCTGTAATTGTGAAATGGATATTTATCATGTAAAATAATTAAGATTGATCAGATCAAAATTAAATTTCAGTGCAAAGTGCTTTCGTCCATTGTATGCTCGTACATTTAGGTCACTTGCTATGTTCATTGTGCATCGATGTAACATGTCAATGAGAATTCGCCTTTCTTAAAAGTAATTTATCGCAAGACAAGTTACGTAATGGTTTGCAAATCTGTTTTTCGTTTGCAAATATGAATTACGACATCGAGGTTTACCAGAGCCAGCGTTCCAGCTTTTTCCCCGACTGAAACAGAACTGGTGACAATAACATAATTCACGCTTTATTTCATTCAAACAATCATAAATCGCGACGTCCAAGCAAGCTGACCAGTCAGATATCACCATCAGAAAAGTTTTAGATCAGGTGGCATCACCATCACGACCAAGAAAAATACCGAAGAAAGAAATATATACTTTTGAATCACCGTGTCAAACCCAGTCACTGTTTTCTGCTCCGGCGATCTGACCAGTAAGGTCCCAGCAGTGCTTATCTCTCTCCTGTCTGACGACTAGTAGAAAAGGTTCCCGGCGGAACTAATACCCCAAACAGATTTCCGTTCACCAACAGCAGCATGGTGCCAAATTGTCACTTGATATGAGAAGTCATAACAAAACACTACCCAGATTTTCTGTGACTCTGGTAAACTTCCTCCAGCTGTATTTATTTTACTGTAGCTCCGTGTTAAAAGCCCTGCCATATCTTCAATTGATGTTTAATGCTAAAGTTTGTGTGTGATGTTTAATACAATGTGTGAAACTGTTTAATCAGGTACGTTTCAGCTTGAATTGAAAGAGTTAAGAGGCAAGTTGAGATTTATTTTGACTGACAAAGAAGTTGATTAGGGAAGGTCCGGCTAAGAAATAGTGTGTCACTTAGCGACCAGTTAGTGATGGACTAGAAAGCGGATGATCCCTGGGTAATCTCATATTTCAATGTTCTTTCAAACTATAATTTTACCCGAAGACGGCGTTGTCCACCACATCGCCAACTCACTCACCCAAGGTTAAACTCCACCAGCTGTAGCGGTTCTGGAATTTGTTCTTAGTAGCTTAAGACTCTTTTTCTGTGCTGATGGTGATCCCATGATGATCCGATTCTTTTTGACAGCATGATCGTAACAGCACCAAGGGATCCCAACGATTGTTTCACGTCTTATTGGTCTTGGTTGATTGTAAAGCTCCGAAAAATTTTCCAGCCATCTGGCCAATTGTTTCATGTCCATAGACCGCATGCAGATTTCAAAGGACGAATTTCTGAGTGACAGGACCAATAGCCTTCTTGCTGACCTTGTACATGAGGCGCATGCCATCCATGTTGGAAGTTGTTCGGATATGCGAACACAGATTGTGCCCATGCTTTTAGAAAAATAGCGTGTGTTCTTAAGAACTACGCTGTTTCCCTTTTTCAGCTTTTTTGGGAGAGCAAGACGGACGAAGCTTCTGCTGCTGGTGAGCATCATTCTCCTCCAGGAGAGGGTACAGCACATCACCACTTTCGGAAAACCAGTCTTCTACTTTGCATTTAGCTGTTCGAAACGTGTTTCTTGTAGCTTGGCACAGCGTTGCTTGTGCTGTCGACCAGATCGACACCACAGAGGTCTTATTTTGAAGGAAAGCCAGTTAGGTTGGCTACAATATGCACGGGAAGGCTGTGTACAAAAACACTTAATCATTACACAGCACTGAGGAAACGTTAGTTGATATGCGCAAGCAAATCGAAAAGGAACAAATACTGAAACCACGTACCAGTAATTACTATCATCCCTCATCGTCATGACTAAAAGTTACAAAATAAGCAAAAAACTGAAGAAATGTAAATATATCAGATATCTGACATGAGCTGATGAGAAGGTAGATGAAGAACCACATCGATGAACCAATACTTTCGAGCTGTTTTGACTCAAGGCATTAAATATTGTAACAAAGCAAAGAAAAAATTGGCCAGCTGTTACGCCAGGTTTAGATATTTAGCAGATCTCGATTTGATTACCACATGGGTGTATTAAGGGGAAGCAAGGGGGAAACAATGCCCAGGGAGCCGAATCACTGGGAGGAGCCAAAAAGTCCCAACAAAGTTGCAAATACTTTCTTCAATACAGAACATTTGCTCCCGAAAGACCTTAGGTTCGAATATAGGGGTGCCAAACTTGTTTCTTGTCCCGGGCGCCATCTAACCTCGGTACGCCCCTGGATTTCCCTCTCACTCCCACCACCTACAGAGTTTTCCACCCTATTCATGTCCAGTAGTGACATCTTCCTTTTTTTCAGTTTTTTGCTGTCGCCGGTTGGCTGGTTGCAGCTGGAATCAATTGCACTATCGTATACGGTCTCTATCCGGCAGCCAGACAAGGAAAGTTTCTTGACGTGAACACAGCAGGATTTTACAACGCAGTATCACGACCGATGTGGTGTGTGGGATTGGCATGGGTTACTGTGGCCTGTGTCAGTGGATGCGGAGGTTTGTCCCGTTGTCATTTTCTTAAGTAGTCGAACATTTTTAGCAGCATTTTAATGCCGGTTGCTTTCAATAACAGCTGAAATTGCAACTGGTGGCAACTCTATGGAATTATGAACTGCAATAAACCTAGAGAATATTCATCATATACCGCTGAGAATCGAGTCTTCATTACGCAATTGCTATAGAAGTATTGCCTTTGCGCATATTTTTTCGAAATAAATGGATACATTTCTCACTTTTACAGTAAATACTGTAGTAGCGAATGACGGAGTATTATGTTTTGCAACTCAGCGTTTCAACTAAATTGTAGGTGATCTATCGTAACTTTATTGAAGTGCAAAAAAAACTATTTTCATCATTTTAAGTATTTGTCTATGCTCCAGCGCTGTTGCGAATCAAACCACAGAACAAGGCAGTTATTAACGAATATTTGCGGTTGTCTCTTTTCTTGTGATTTGCATTCCACACGTGGAATTACTTTTTCTTTCATTGGATTGAACTCCATTATCACATTCCTCCGGACTTTGGAGAGAAAGGAGAGAATGTAACATCATAACCCGTAAGCTTGAATTTTCTTTATATCCAACTTGGATTCATGTCCCATCCGCAATGCTTTGCACTCATTTTTCACAGAGGCCAAAAGATGCACAACCATGTTGTCCAAGGGTGCACATTTTAACCTGTTGGTTGAATCGCGCTAAGGAAGCTATCTGGGGCGCTCCAACTCATTGATGTTTTGATCACTGAGTTGCCCAGTCTAGATTTTTTACTGTGTGGCATGTGGCGCACATGCGTTATGTAACCTTTTTCATAAATTCAGCTTCTTTATGTATGCAAGGCTTTGAATAAAATAACGAAGAATCATATAAGATCTTTCTAATAAGTCTTGTTATGAGAACCAATGCAGAGTTGTTGTAAGTCGAGCCGGACTTGTCGGGGCGTGTCTGCCAACATGTTTCGGGCCTGCGTAAAAAAGTTTTTCGCAACGACGGACACGTTTTCGCCAGCACTGGCGTACGCAGAAAATTTTCATGGGGGGGTTCATTCAGTGACATATGGTGGTCATTTGTTTGTGGTGTGCTGTCTTTGTGACGTCACAATGTGACATCATATTCATGTTTCCAAACTTACGTTTTGGCGAAGTTTGTTGACATAATATGCATATTCTTCTACACGCACTCCCCTAATTTTATGTGACATTGCACTGAATATAAACTATCAGCGCTCCAAGTTACGATATCGGAGGAAAATAAACTCGATGCTGCGACACAGGAGTTCATAACTGCCACAAAGGGGAGTAAAACACACTCATCACTGCGTCAGAGGAATTTACAACTGCAAAATGAGGCTGCGCTGATGTCTACTCGAATACGAGCAGTCGAGCATAGGTGTGCGGCTGGACTGGCTGGCGCACACCCCGGCTTGCAAGATCGAATCTTGCTGAACTACACAACAGGGTTGCCAACCTGTCTTCACCAAAAAAATCCAGAAAAACCCAGATGGCAGTTTTGAGGCATATACGCATAAAACATGCACAACAACACACAAAATAGACATTAGCACTCGTCAAAAACATCGATATAACACAAGTCCAATCTTCAGAAGCATATTCTTTCCCCATAATTACACTGTCGTGCATTTGTTTTAATCAATAACATCGATTATTTTTACGGCAGCAGTAAACATTTTGCAACATTCTGTGCACCCTGCATGGTAATAGACCTTCATCGCAAGAGATTTGTAATGAATATGCAGCTCAGACAATGTTTTGCCAGAGTCAAGCCTATCCGATTGAAAATAAGCCAGAAAAAAGCCAGATTTTTCTGGCCAATGGTGGTGTTCAAAAAAAGCAAGAATTTCAAAATCTAGCATCAAAAAGTCCAAATTTGCAACGCTGCTACACAAGAATTGAGAATGCGCATAAAGTACGCAAGAAAACTTTCAATTTTTTGTTATATATACAAGTCCAGAAAACTTAGTTTTCCCTTTCCCTTGCTGAGACATCACGATATGCCTGAATGCTTCTATGTTAGAAACTGCTGTTTTTGAGCTCGTGCAACAGTTCTATCATGCTACAAAATTTGGTAATGTAGCCAGTGTGGTCAGTGCATGTGCTGATCAGCCATAGCAGACAAAATAAGGACAATTATTTCGCATAAAGTGAACTATCGCGGAACACAATCTTAAACATGCCTAGTGTACGAAAGGTCTGCAAAAGTGGTGAGACGGTTTCTGGACGCCGACGATAACCCTGATTCCCACCAAAACCTAATTATTACCTTTTGGCCGATTCACAATGTTCCTTGAAATTTGCATCCAAATTTATTCCGTGGTATTTGCATTAGGTCGAAAAATTAACAAGCAAAAAGTATGCGGAAAAATTTAATTTCCTTTGCGCAGGTAATAAAGATTTTGTAAAATTGCAATCTCAAGGGGAGGGTTTTAACCCCAATCCCCCAACCCCCCTTGTGTACGCCCTTGTCGCCAGTTACTGCTGAAGCAAACGAGTTGATTAAATCTTCAATAACCAGTGATTAAGTGTGAATTATTTAGTCATGTTTACTTTGCTACGCCACCAATACCCGTAGTTGCGCATACCTTGACTCACTCGCCAAATTTGGCTCTTGGGCCTGCATCGGGCTTCAAAAACAACTTTGGGTTCGGGCTTGTGAATTCGGACCGGGTTCGTGCTTCAAAATGAGGCCCGTTTACAACTCTGCACCAATGGCATACTTTTCGAACATGTACCATTTGTATCTGTGTAGAGAGGTTTTTGCATCTGTGATCAGCAACCAATGCTCCTCAAATTGCAGAAAAAATAAGAAAAAAATAATTACAAAGTGAGTTATTTTTTGCTCGGTAAGGATGAATATTCATTCATTCATTCATTTTCACACACGCTTTTTCTCTGGGAACGGTCTCGGGGGCAACCGCCCCAGGAGGATTCGAAACGCCTTTCGGTTCACAGCAATCTCAAATACTTCTGCTGGCTCCCCAGGACGACGACAGTAAGCCATCGCATATGGAATCACTCCATCTGGTCTTTGGTGAATTCTGGGCCGCTTTCTTCTCCCCGATTTTTCTGAGGCATTTTGCTCACATGGCCGCACATCACAGTTGAGATATTTCTATTCGGAAGAGTAGTGACTCAACATTCGTGATTTCACAGCTGTGCACTATGTCGCGAAGTGTCACGCCATGAATTCTTCACAAAAATACTATCTCGGAGTGCCACTTGTACTTGGGATAGCACTCTTTCATGCATTACCCAATATTCATGACCATAGGTGGAGATCAGAACAAAGGCCGGTGTCAAAACTGGCAGGTTTGCGATGTTTGAAAGCTCCGGTTTTGCGAATACGGAGCGACAAAGCACACGCAGAACTGTGTTTGCTCGAACAACCCTGGAATCAATCTTCTTGTTCTGCCTTCTGTCACTCGTCAATACCACCTGCTGCAGCGTATTGCCACTTACTTACAACGCACACTAGCATGTGTATCAGGAGAGACATTTCTCGGTCTTCTTGGTGCTAGTTTTCATTCCCATTTTGTCGCAAGCAGCAGAGAGCTGACCGAGTGCATGTCGAAAACCATGTTCAGAGGATTCAATTGCAGCACCAAATTGTCTGCCAACAGCAAACGGACGATCGTGCAGCTTCCAACAGTGGGGAAAGAACATATGTTGTTGGCTGAACGGTTGTGATTTAACTCCACCGACACAGACACAAATTCTGAGCAGGAATACAATGACTTGACGTCCAGTAACAGGCGGCCGTCAACACCGTATTACCGCAACACTCCCCAAAGTTTTTGTTGCGAATCTCGGTCGTATGTTTTTTTCAGGTCGACAAAACATGCATGGACATCTTTGACATATTTCCAAAATTTTTCGAAAAATTTCTGAAGAGTTAAAATATGGTCTGTAGTTCTACGGTCGAGAGGAAAATCGCACTATGTATCCTCTAGCTTTGGTTTAAATATTTCGCGCCACCTTTTTTCAAGCAGTGGTGTAACTTGGGGGCAAACGGAGACATCTGCCCCCGGGCGCGGCACTTTGGGTGCCAAATTGAGGTCGGAATGTTACTTAAAAATTACGAAATGTCAGCGGATGCTAGTGATTACGATTTACAAGATGTCGAATGCCAACGGCTGCTACCCAGTTGCGAAATCTCGTCAAGATTACCAAAGTTCGCAAAGTGAGCAGTTACGAACCTTAGTGAAGTGTTAAGGAGCTTCTGTCTCCCCCTATCAGCGCCCGTATGTCTTTGACTCCAGGCTTCATCACAATTGTTTCAGATAGCCAGGTTTGCGAACTTTCCGACTTTGCTCTCAATCTGTAGTTGCGCCACAATGAGACGGGAATCCAGCGTTCGCAGAGAATGCAATATCAGTGTTGCCAGTTTGGCTTTTTTGAAGCCAATTTTGTAATTTTAGGCCTTGTTTAACTCTTTAGGATTGTTTGGGACTTTTTTGCACATTTCAAGTTTTTGTCGGTTTGGCAGATTTAAAGATGACTTTCGCAGATTTCTGTACACTCTTTCTGGACACAGAATGATAGATTTTTATTGGTAACTCTTCACTAGAATTTTATAGTTTTTGGTAGTGCTGTTTCAGGTTGCTCCTTCGCACGAACAAAATTTTTGAGGCGTTTATTAATTGAGTAAGTTTCAAACAAAACTGCGTGTAAACCTCTGCAGACACGAGAGACGCATATATCTGCCGGGCTGCCTTGCCATCGAAAAACCTTCATGGAGGGCTAAGTTCGTGTGGCTGAGCCATAGGCAATCTTTGCATTACCTTAAAATAGAAATGAGTGATCTTGTGCATCGTTTGTAATTTACATGTACTTATGCGTTCTTTTATGCATCTTGTACTTGCAAGTTTGCACTTGATTACTCTACAGAGATGGGGAACCTGTTTACTATCACGGGCGGCATAAATTGTGGAATGTCGCTGGCGGGCCGCAGCAATTAATTAATTTCATCTTAAAATTCTACCCTAATCTTCCAAAGGAAAGTACGGAGAAAAACTATGTCAAGGAGCGAGAGAGACTTCTCTTGACTTACTGTCAACATGTCTGCTTGTCATAGAGTTTCGCTTTGACGCGATAATGTGTTCTAACTGGGGTAACGAAAAGTCTGATGCGAGCCGCAGATTCCCCATCCCCTGCTCTACATCGCCGCGTCGTCAACGACGGGATAATAAATGTAAGATATGACATTTCGCCGTCGTTCATTGCAACTATAACGTTTGCTAAGTGCTTTTTTTGAAAAACACTTTGCTTAGTTTTGTAGGGTCTCATTGCCGAATGGGCGTTGTTGAGAAAAACAAATCGTTTTGTTTGTGTTGGCATGTCCTATGATTACGAAACAAGCTCTTTTGTTTGTTTTGCAGGTCCTGTGAACAAATTTCTGAGTTGGAAGGGGTTTATGCCGCTGAGCCGACTCACTTACTGTTCGTATCTGATACATCCCTTGGTTATCTGGTGGTTTATCGGAACACAGGATGTCCTTTTTCATTACAGCATCCCAATGGTCATGATGCTTTTATTAGGTAAAAATTCTAACTGAAGCGTCGATTGACCATAGCAATGTTCCAAGAGCCCGTTCTTGTGCACCTTGTCGCTTGTTTGCCGCACTTGTTTGAGTTTTTTTGCCCCTGGGATCTGCCTGCTCGAGCCAAGTTGTTATTTTTTATATGTCAACACATAGTGCATTCTCTCGCTTGGTTTGTACATTCATCGTTTAATCACTGCCTCAAATAAGTCGGTGAAAACGTGAAGTCCTGCGCATCGCATGCTGAGGCTTCAGCTTTTTCAACCAGCTTGCAATTATAGATCCGCAAAAATGCAGTGACGAAATCATCTTTACAAAGTAGTTGAAATTTTGTGTTGGCAACATTTTTTCAGGTTTTGCTTCTTCGGGTTGTAACCTTGGATCTGCGGGTATAACGCGTAGTCGCGTACCGATAGCTGAACCACCACAAACTATTTGCATAGCTGTGAATTGCACTTTTTCCAAAGTGAACAAAAAACACACAACATCGATTTTGTTCAAGTACCGACTATTAATTTTTCGCTAAGGCTGGAACTAATTTTGCGTATATTGCTACCGAGGACGTTTCGATAGCACAGAAAGATGCTTTCGGTTGCATCGAATTGTGCCCTACACCGATACCACACAAATTCGTCGATTTCGCCTAAACTGATACATTAGAGCTTGACTGACCAATCGACACGCATTATTCGAAGGCAAGGGTGAGCAAATTTTTTTCAGTGAGGGCCACATTGTTCGGTCAGTACCCAGCGAAGAGTCAGCTTCTACAAATTATACTTTTTCATATATAATATAATATATTCTATTACTTGTAATTTTTTATATATTTATGCTTTTAATAATAATAATATTTATTTTGCGTCAGACTCATGGTCCATATCACAAGGGTATTCGAATAACAGAACACAAAAATATTAGTTCATTTGATCAAGAGGATGGTATTTTGTTACATGTTTCTTGTGTTTTATATTACCATCTTGTCTTGTATATTATCCCACGACTTGATGATATGTCAGTGTGATACTCGACCATTACAATAAACACTAAAAGTGTACATTGTGATAAAGAGGCCGCAAAAAATATTCAGCGGGCCGTAGTTTGTTTTGCCCAACGACTGGTCTAAGGTTTATTATAAGGCAAGTTGATTCATGCTTTTCTTGTAAACCTAAGCGCATCACCTCGTCGATAAAGATTATACTTTCGCAACCGTGGTTTGTGCCTTGTTTTGTTTATATGTGTCTTGTTTTGAACAGACGTTTAGAAACTGGCCGTAAGAATATTGAATCAGGTTGGTGACTCGCGAACGACGCCCAACTGCAATTCGACGTACCAATGTTGGCATTTGAATAATATCTCTGCGATGCAGCGCATTCACTGACTCAGCCCAGTTTGCGTATCGAAACCAAGCCATTTTGCTTGAAAAAAATATTTCTTTTTAGGCCCAGATGTGCGCAAATTAATTATCATTACCACTATCGTTTATATCTCTGCTTTTTTGTGTACAGGCTCGCTGGTAGTGACCAACCTGTGTGCATTCGCTGTTCACTTGCTGATCGAAGCGCCTATCATCGGCCTCGTGAAAATTGTGACTGGCAAAAAAGAAACAACTCACCTGGCTGAGAGCATGACGCTTGATCGACTGAACTGCGACGAAGTCTCCGACGCTTAGTTGACATGCAACACTCAGTGTTCATGCTTGCAACTGACTGCGTGATGTTATTAGCTGCCTGGATTACTGATGTTGTGTGTTTAGCATCATCGACGGTACAACGTGCAAACCGATTTGCGTTTTCATTGTACGCTACAGAAGTGAACACTTATACCTAGACGTTAGTTTTTGTGAGATAATGTCTTTGGCGATGCACTTAAGCATTTACAAACACGACATTTTTTTAATTTGTAGCAGCGCGGTGGCTGCTACATGCGACGCTCTAAGCATAACATCCCTAGTAGCACGAAAGCTACTGGGAGCTCCCTTTAGCCTAGTGCGTAAGTGCGCAGGCAAGCCGCTTCTACAAATTCTTTGTCCTTTGCGTTCTCAACACGAGTGTTAACTTATCTCCTCTATATTGTCGTTCTTCTGAATTTAGGTGGGAACATTCGCTCGTAACGTTTAAGCAGTTATCTCTGAAAAAGAAATGAGAAAAATATTACGCGATACCAATTGCTACTGTTGCACATAAATCCAGTCTGAACATTTACAGTAGTGAAATATCTTTCCCTGACGGAACAAATGTGTGATGGATGTTTCAGCCAGGAACGCAACTGTAATGATGTCACTTATGTCATTGTCACGCATCACAATTGATACTTTGTTTCAATGTGATTTTGCTGCAATACCACAAACACCAAGGTTCGTTATAACTTTGTTGCGCATCGTTACAAACGCAAAGCGCAAGACTTCTCCGTTTTGCATGCGCGTGCGTTGAGTAATGTAACAAAACAAATAACATGCTGTGCGATCCGGTCACCGCTGTCACGTTGTAAAAAGAAATGTGAAAGATGAAGGTTTCAACGCCATCGTCATTGAGTATCGAATTGCCTTCTATAGCATCGCGCATGCATGTGACTGTCCGCCAAACATCCACCTCAGTTTTTTTCACCAAACCTTTGTTTTCTCTGGATCAGCACTGAGCCAGTCAGTCTGTTAACTTTGGTCAACATAATATGTTGAGGAGTTCCTGGTTTGCCCCCGTAATCGCTGTCAAAAATACGCTGAAATTTGAGAGGAATGTTTCCTGGTCACTTCTGAATTTCGTATTTTCGCAGCAAATTCATCCTTCGTGTTATTTCATCAATGTAATAAAACATTTTATAGACATATATGTCGCAATTATTTTGACACGCCTAAAGTCTACCTTTCGAAGCTCTTCCACCTTTTCAAGAACTTCAGGAGCAATCTTGGCATTGTGCACTAATCAGCGAATGCTTAATTACTCGTAAGTCTGTTCTTTCTATAAAGCCTGACAACTGAGCACAGCCGTTTACTAATTACAACAATATAATATTTGTCAGCTTCACAGAGACAGTATATAAGGCAGACAACAACAACAGTACATTATAGAATGCTAAAGTTACACTTAAAATAGATAAGAATTCAGTAAATCTCAGCGCATGTTACAAGTTAACGCATGTTACGATGCCGTTCATGAGCGAGATCACCTGATAAAGAGAGATGAACCACAAATAAAAATACAAAGTACAGAATAAGTTTATGATCCCGGGCGAACCAAGTAGCAGTAGAGTGATCTTGGCAGTCGAATTTTATTGCTGCTTGCCACATTGACGTGACAATACCCCAAAAAGCACGTTCGCTTGATTTGTGGCTTTTCTTTGTTATCACTTTGGTATTGATTTCAATATCTAACATGCGTTTGTATCTCAGGTTATGCCTGCAGAATGTCTGAGAAATAGGTAGAATGAATACTTTGTTTTGATAAAAGTAAATGCAAATTTATTGGTGAACCTGATCAGAAAACGACCACGTCATCAGCTTCGCAGTTTGAAGAACCAGGTTTAAAAGGAGATTAGCGTCGAGATTGATTGAGCGTCGAGAATAAGCTCCTTTCATAAATAAAAGACGAAAGTGGGATGATTATTATACCAAGTGTGGATGTTTCGTTCCCAAAAATGAAGAATGGATCCATGAGCCTTCTGCTCAATCATTTTGAATATAGCAACAATAGTTTGGCTCCTTCAAAACTGCGGAGTCATTTACAAAAGAAACACGGCGTTCACCAGAACAAGCCCTCGCAATTTTCAAGAAACAGCACGAATATTTGTCCATTTTAGGCACTCTTCCTGTATCAACTGCTACAAGTGAGCGTAGTTTCAGCACCATGAGACGTCTTAAAACCTATCTAAGATCGTCGATTGGAAATGAGCGAATGACAGGATTTGGACTGCTTTCCATACACAAAGACCGCTAAATCGACAGAGAAAAAAATATGAAGCATGCGTGCATGGGTTGCTCCAAGACCTCCTGAAGAGCATCTGTCCCTGTCCATTCTCTCATTTCAGAATTTCTACGGCGGCATCTGTCTGTCTGTACCTTGCGCAATTACAGTATCTGTAAAGTTAGTGATGTGTCGGCTAAGCTTTGTTTGCTACCACTGCCTCGAATATGTTAGATGATACACTAGCAATTCGCAAACGCTTGTGCTGCCTTTTACAAGTATGTGTAGAAACTGTTGTTTCAATTCTGTTTTGGTGATTTAACATAGGTATTTTGTTTTTGGTATCGACCAACAACCATGTAGTGTGGCTGTGAGATACATCTACGATCTGTAGTGGTACTGCAGTGCATTTTGCTTGTCTGCGATGTTGAGAAAAGTGCTTTTGATAATATTTCGTGACAAATAATAGCCGACTGAGACACCAGAATTTGCTGGAAGTGGTATGAAGTAATGCTACTATATAACATAAGAGTGCTTTTAAAAACAATATCTCGGGATACTGAGCATGTTACAAACTTCCATAAACAATGTCAAAATTTTGCAGAGGAGTGCCACACTACACTGCATTGCACTTTAACAGATTAACAAAATCGCGGTATCGGGGGAAAACGGGCAAAGAAAAACAGACGTCAAGAAAAGTGTTGATGTGTTAAAATTGAAATAGCATATATGGCATAAATGTTATAGTAAATAAGGTAGCCTGTACTTCAGTGAGAGTAAAATATTTTTCTCAAAATTTCAGACCTCCCCTTAAAAAATTCCTGCGTGCGCCCCTGCCTATACCTTAAATTTAAATTATTAGAAACGGCGCACATTTAGACTTTGCCATGGGCGCCATTTTGCATAGATACGCCACTGCTTCTATGTTGCATGAAATTTCCAAGACGTAGGTCTACCACCAGGTCAGAGATATTCGATTTTTAAAGAATACTGTAGTGAGAAAGAGAGACTGGGAAAACTGTGTTGGAGTGTGCAGAAATGGGACTGCAAGCATGTCTGATATACTATTTTATATTGCCTTGTCATAGTTGCAAACATAGAAGCAGCGCATAAAAATATGTTGCTTGCTGGTTGCATAATCCATCTGGAGCATTTAGCTGCAAAGAAACTGATTTGGAAACGTGCTAAATAACACGGTGGAAGTTGTCAATGAAATTCGCAGTCGACCCTTAAACTCCAGAGTGAAAACACTGTGTGAAGTGAAGTATGAATTTGCAGCGTGAACATCTTTTCCTGTACAGAAGTATAGTGAGATGACTATCAAGAGGGCGAATTTTTTCACGTCTTGTTGAGGTCAACGAAGAAACAAAACAGATTTTAAGAGAAAGGAACTCTCCATTAGCAGAATTTCTTTCGGATGAAATTGCGGACGCGTAAGTTTGCGTATTTGGCGAATATATTTTGCCATTTTAACAAGTTTACTAGAAGGGTTTTGCACAAATTTCTTTGTACTGAGAAACAGAGTCATTCAAACAGTAGCTGGCTCTTTGGGATAGCTTTGTGTAGAAGGGAGATACAGATATGTTTCCGACTTCAAACGATTTTTTGACAAGCGTTGATGTCATTGCTATAAAGAGTTATTAAGTCAACATTTGCAGGAGTTACCTTACGACTTGGACTATATTAATTTCCTGAATATGGGGATCCTCAAAATGAAACCGTATATGACAGCTTTAGTTAATAAAATGATTGTGATAATCTGTTGCAGATATGGGGTAATCGTAATTGTCAATCGTAATCGATTACAATCGATCACAGTCTTTTGAGTAATCGTAATCGTAATCGATTGAATTGATCAAAAATGAAATGTAATCGTGATCAATTACATTGTCAATTTAATCGTAATCGACGATTACGTTCGCGATTAAACTTTGTAATCTTCACCCTACATCATTGTGCGCTGAACCGCGGTTATGGCGGCTGAGTTTCCTCCTTTATCATCGTTTGTTATGGTTATGTTTCAGGTTAGGCCATTCGCCCGTTTGTCTGCGTTAAATCCAGATAGTCCAGAGGCAAGCACAGCGTTTGTAGCGAATTCTCGCTTCGTTCCAGCTACCCTTCCTGTTAGCCGCCAAAAGTAACGTAGCGAGTCTAGTGAGACGTAGCAGAAAAAAAAACAACTTTTCTTAAAAACGAGTTGACACGTCGGCAACAGAATAGCGGGACATTACGAGGAGAGGTGTTAGTTTTATTTATGTATATTTAGAGTGAACTTATGAATGTAAGTGCTGGAGTAGGCTATGCATGTAATTAGTACAATAATTTATATACAGTAAATTACTTTTTTCAGAGGAATAAGGTACTTTAATCCAAGTCAAAAGTATTTTTCCATAACACTGATAACTAGCATGTAATCCGTGATCCACCAGATACTGCTAAAAAAACTCAACGAAACTCGTGAGGATTTGTTGGCCATTGACGTTTGGTGGTCCAGCAGACAGATGCGCAGCTATACTGGCGTCACTGTTCATTTCATTTCAAATTAAAAGCTGCACAACGCTATGCTGGCTTGCAGACGATCGTAACCCGCACTTCGAAGAGAGAGTCAGCATATTTGAAATTATTAACAAACGCATTTTCAGCGTTGCTGGATGAATGTTCAAGACTGATAGATGTCATTTGAGTTTTGACGGTCAAAGATTTAAAGCCTTGATGTTTATCAACTGTAACAAAGATTTTAAACATATATCATTTTTGTTTAATTAATATTTAAAGTATTTGTTGCAGTGGAGTAACTGACGAGAGGGATGAGGGTCGATTTGACTCCCCTGGTCAGCTAAATGTAAAACCAGGCCCCCACTTAGCATATATTTCGGTTTTCAGCAGGTTGTCCTTTTGCGTTTTTCGGAAATTTTCCGTTGATTTGGGGTTTTAATATAGCCATGCACACCCGGATTCACCATTGTTTCTGTTGTATTGTGAACGCATGGTTCCCTTTTAATTGCAGCCTTATTGATTGTGTATGCGATCCCCTTTAATTACTTGAGTTATCGCCTTTAACTATGTGTGTAAGGGCTGAATTATTATTGGTTCCTCGACCGCCATTCTCAGTTGGTAGAAACCTTGTACGACGTGATGGTTTCCATTCGTTATTCGTTGCATTGCATGATGCGTTGTTCTTTGTTGGTTATGAACGCAACTCTACTTTCTTTTATTTCAGGTGTGTAGCGTCGTAATATTTTGACATGAAGCCACTTTGGTTTTCTTACGTGTAATACATCAATTTACCGTATGTCAAAATATTTCTGTTATGGATCGATTTCTCAAGCCAGACAAACTGTGTGCTGATCCTGAATCGCCTGCGGCTGAGAAGGAATATCGACACTGGCTGCGAACATTCAGAACTTCCTGACACAAGTTCGAGAGTCAACAGAAGGCGATGTAGACGAGTTGTCTATTCTAGTGAACTATGTTTCGCCCAATGTTTATGCGTATGTTGAAGAATCTGAAATGTATGCCAATGCGTTGAAAGTGCTTCAAACTATTTTTAGCAAACCTAAAAACGAGATTTTTGCTCGGTATCTGCTCGCAACAAGGAAACAGCGAGAGGGGAATCGTTGGATGATGTTTCTCCAATGTTAACGACGCTCTCCACAGACTGCAATTTCAAAGCTGTCAACGCCGAACAAAACCGTGAAGATTTTGTAAGAGAGGCTTTTATAAACGGTTTGTTGTCAAACTTGATACGACAACGTCTTCTGGAAAGTCCTACATTAGAACTGCAGGCGGCGCATACTCAAGCAGTCGCCTTTGACCGCGCTCAACGCAATTCTATCTCATACAACGTCAGCTCGTTTGCTGCTTCTACCCCGACCAGTAATGATTCCAAACCAGCCTCGACAGAGATGGTGGGTGCTCTCCAAAAGAGACAGACGAAAAAGTGCTTCTTCTGTGGTGGCTCTATGCACAAAAGGTACGACTGCCCAGCCAAGGAAAGTGAATGCTATTTTTGTCACAAAACAGGACATTTTGCCAAGGTATGTCAATTAAAATCTAAGGCACATTCATCCACGGCAGCGCCACTTCATTCACCGTTCCTTGCGACAGTGATATCTGGAGCTACCCCGTGTCTAACGCTTGCAACTGCTGACGCGATGATAAACGAAACCCGTGCACAGTGTTTGTTAGAATCAGGGGCCTCCGAGTGTTTTATAGACGAAGCATTTGTGACACAGTATAACTTGCAGCACAAACCCTCCTGCAAGAAGATGTGTATGGCCTCGACGTCTTTTTCAGTTGAAGTAAAAGATTCGGTAAAAGCAACCGTCACTTTCCATGAACAAACTTATAAAGACGTACGGTTCGGTGTAGTGAAAGATTTATGCGCTGATGCTGTTCTCGGTCACGATTTCATGCGTCTGCATGACAGCGTAATTTTTCAAATGTGTGGAGATCTCGATCCCCTTGTGGTTGGACAATACCGAGATCCCCTTGTGACTAGACAAGACGGGTTTTGCTGCGTCAGTGAAGCACTGGTAAATCCGCCGAGAATATTTCCAAATCTCACCCCCAATTTTTAAGCCGATAGCTACTAAATCTAGACAGTACAGCCAGGCCGATAGCAGGTTCATGAAAGAAGAAATCCATAAACTCCTTGCCGAGGGCATCATTGAACCATCTGTGTCACCTTGGCGAGCTCAGGTTGTAGTCACCAAGAACGAAACCTACAAGAGGCGAATGGTAATAGACTATTCTCAGACCGTGAATCGATTCACATTACTGGACGCTTACCCGCTGCCTAGAATTGACGATGAAATCGCGCAGCATAAATATTTCAGCACGCTGGATTTGACCTCCGCTTACTACCAGATACCCCTCGCCATCGAAGATCGCCCATTCAAGGCGTTCGAAGCGAAAGGTAAACTTTATCAGTCCTGCCGTTTGGGGTCACGAATGGAGTTTCCGCTTTTCAGCGTATAATGGACGGCATCATTGAGCACCACAAGCTAAAAGGAACTTTTTGCTTATTTGGACAATATTACCATAGGTGGCCGCAGTCAACAAGAGCACAATGAAAATCTCTCTGCTTTCCTCGAAGTTGCGAAGAATCTTCACTTTACCTTCAATGAAAGCAAGTCTATCATTTCTGTTACTAAAGTTTACGTGCTTGACTACTGTGTGTCTCACAAATGCGTTATACCTGACCCTGAAAGACTGAAGCCGTTGCTTCACTTACCTGCTCCGAAAAATCGTAGAGAACTTCAGCGTGTAGTTGGCATGTTTGCCTATTACGCAAAATGGCTACCAAACTTCTCTGAGAAAATACGACGGCTCATGCGTGCTACGATCTTTCCGCTACCCGACGATGTTGCTGCGACGTTCGAACGCCTGAAACAAGATCTGTCGAAAGCGTGTCTGGGTAGTATCGATGAAAACGCACCATTTACAATAGAATGCGACGCTTCTAATTTTGCCATCGCTGCAGTATTAAACCAAAATGGCAGACCTGTTGTCTTCACGTCGAGAACACTATCTCGCAGTGAGTGCAACTACTCCTCAGTCGAAAAAGAAGCATCATCTATTATCGAAGCTGTTAGAAAGTGGTCACACTATCTGCATGGGAAGACATTCACCTTGGTAACTGGGCAAAGATCCGTGGCTTTCATGTTTGACAACACAAGACGAGGCAAGATTAAAAACGCGAAAATTTTGATGCGGATAATCGAACTGGGTGCGTTCAGCTACGTAATCAAGTACAGGTCAGGAAAGGAGAACGTAGCTCCGGACGCTTTTTCTAGAGTGTGTGCCAGCGTCCCTTTTCGGTCAAGCCTCGTAGATGTTCACGAGTATCTTTGCCACCTGGGTCCACTTAGGGCAGGGGTGGGGAACCTTTTTGCTATCACGGACGGCATGAATTATGCATTTTCGCTGGAGGGCCGCAAAATCAATTAATATTTCTACCTTTGTCCAACTATGAGGAAGAATGACTACTCTTAAGGCACTATCTAAGTACCTGCTTGTTATGGAGCTTCGTTTTGACGCGATGTTGTATTCTAATGTAGGTAACGAAAATTCTGATGCGGGCCATATCAAATGGTCACGTGGTCAGCATTTGACCTGCGGGCCGCAGGTTCCCCACTCCTGACTTAGGGGTTTTTATTCTTCTTTGCCGAAGTTTGATGGCTAGACATCATCAGTGGGTCTTGTTCAACATGTTGGGGATGGGACTTATATGTCTTTGGACACAAAGTGTCCTCAACACAGTCGTGTGGCAGTCCACTTCTAAAGAAGAAGACCACTACACATTTAGCACAATTCCGCAAGAGCACTTGTTAATAGGAAGTGTCCATGGCACGCCCAAGTTAACAATTAAGAAACTTAGACCCGCCGGTTTCGCTCGACACCGCTCAGTTTATCACAACAGAATTGTATTCACTCATGGTTTTATTACTATAGCTTTAAGCACAGCGATTTTCATCACAAAAGGGGTTTATAATATACATTAACATATACAAGCTTTATCACAGGTAACAAGGGTTAATGCGAATTTTAGTCCTTTATATATATATATAGAGAGAGTAACCCATCTTATTAAGCAGTCGTAATACGATCTGCATGAAAATTGGTTAAGACTTCGGTAATTCCGTTAGTCTAACCATTCTGGGGTATTAGTTAGCTACAAGCGTGTCCTGGTTCACGAATTCGCCAGACCCCACTCGTTCGCCAACTATTTAGGTGTTGAGACTAGTAAGCCTACGACATCAACTGATGTTGAACCGAGTAATTCCGCTCTTTATATACACACAACGTATGACACCAAGGTCACCTAACAAATCTCGAGCAGTACACAGTGCAATAGCGACACTAGTGGTCAACCATAGTTTTCGTGAATTTCGAATCGGTATTTAACTACAATATTTTTATATGTTTTCATCATTAATTCTATTTGCAATTTGAAGTTGTTTATTAATATAATAGTTTTCTATATCGTATTAAGTTACTCTCTCCAAAAGGTGACTCACAATAAATGCGCATAATACAAATTCACAATACATCAAATAGATACGCATGACAATGTTCTGAAAAGTTAATGTCTTTAGTCGTTGTTTAATGTTCAGCTTCGTTTGGCTTGTCGTGAATTCGTCGGTAAACTTCTGAGTCGCTGTCTTCAATTATTTTTCTTCAGTAACCGGAGTCTTCTTTCGTTGTTATTTCAGGATCACAAGACGTTCTATGTTGAGGAGCAAAGACGAACTCAACAGTCGTGATCCATGCTCATCTCTGCTGAAATCAGATGTGGCCGGAGTCACTTTTTCAGACTCTGACTCCACTCCTGTTCCAAAATGTTGGAATGCGGGACCGGATCCGGGTCCGGCAATTTTTCAAATTTGAGAATCCGACTTAAGACTCCGGCTACAATCATCAAACCAACCTAAATTTACCCATGTTTTTACTTAAGATATGACCACACAGACTCCTGCTACTGCCGAAATTGAAAATTGACCGCGGGTCCGGTCCGGTTTTTCCCAAATTTTTGACTCCGTGTCAAAAGAAAAACGCAGAATCCTGCCGGAGTCGACCCCGGTTATCCGGTCCCACCTCTGTTACAAATGCGAAAAACTTTTGTTTTGGAAGTGAAACACCGTTTGGTGTGATGATCAGAGATGATCGGATAGTGGATTTTTACTATCCGATCCTATCCTGTTTTTGAAAAATGATATCCGTATCCGATCTGAATCCTGTTTTGGTTAAAATCATACTATCCGTATCCGAAAAACTATCGGAAAGTGTATTATGATGCACAACATACATTTTTGTGTAGTGTCTATTTTGCCTTGTGAGGCAAAATAACTGCTCAAGTTATTTTACCTTTAGCTGAACACGATTGGCTGAAGTACTCACATGACAAGTTTGGAACACATGTCCCACTAAGTTGACTGTGACATCTGTAACAGCTCAGTCCCACATGCATCGACAAGTGTTGCAATGGCTTCAGAACTGGCAAGCAGTTAGAAGCTTCTTGTTTGCATTAAGTGAACTACAGGCCAAACCCTAACTCTAAACACGGAACCACCCAACCTCAAGCTTGACCATAAGCACGGATCCTATACCCTAACCATAAACCCTAACCAGTTGTCTCTGCACATTGTGCTTGTGACATGACCACTTCAATCAATTGTGTTCAAATGAAGGCAAAATAGTCCCAACACAGGTTTTGCCTCATGAAGCAGAATAGACACTACCTGAATACGTTGTGCCATTGTTGCAACTGGAAAGCATGAGCGGCAAGTGCACAAAGCTTCACACTGAGGCAATACACAGATGGTTATGGAAAAACTGCTTAATTTAATATCCTCACTTATTATAAAAATTAGATTTTTCCTCTTGCCTGCTGTAGGCTAATTGTGCTGTAGCACGTCATGTTTGTGCTTATGTCCTGTGGTTATGTCTGCACCATTCTTGCCAATATGTATACACAATTCTGTAGATTTTTACCTATCTTCTGTGCAGTTCGACTTGTACTTCGCGGGGCAGGATGACTCGAAGACCTTGCAGTCATTCTTCTTCTGATATCTGATATTTTCAGATGTTAAATAAAAATGTCTGTCTGTGGCAGCAAGCAATAATAGAGATCACGAGATCACTCTTGTCGTCACCATTAGTAAGTGCTATCAACTGTTCACTAGCACTAGTTTCACAAGCATTATTAGAGGCAATTCGCCTAGATCACTCCATCGGGATCACTCTATTATTGCTTGTTTGCGCCACATATATATGGGTGTTATTCTTCACGCACATCCCCTTTGTCGTGAATCGCACAATGTAACACCAACCGAGAGGTTGCAACACCACTTTTGGCACTGCCATGCTTATAAACAGAAAGTTTGACAGATCTTGCAAGTTTCACGTAACCTAAGTACTTTTCTGAGTCAATTAATTGCATTAAAAAGCAAACTGAAGTTTTGGCGCACAGTCCCATCGCCACGGAAGGGGGCTGTTGTGCGCTTAGTCCCTCTAAAACAAAGTTTCAAGCCCCCCCAATTGAAATATAAGACACCATAAAACAGTGATGTTTGTTCAAATTTTGGAATGTCATGCCCCATTGCACAAATGTAAAGCCCCCCCTATAGAAGACTTTCTGGTGACGGTTTTGTTGGCACGCCAAGCCTCTCATTAGACAATTCTTTGGTAACAACGGTTAGATTTTAACACCACCCATGAGTTCACATTCATAAGTCATTTATTAATTAATCTTACCCATTGTTGCACTTTAACCAAACTTACCTGTAACTACACAGCAATGCTTGTCAACAAACCAAAGCAAAACATCATTCAAAACAGCACACTGCTCAAAATATGTCATTTATATTGAAATGACTGACTAAAAATTCAGTCTAACAAGTCAGTGTCACAAAACTACAAGTTTGCATATCATATTTAAGAAAGAAAAAAGCTATCTGGCCTGGTATCATCCAACAACCAGCCAAAGCAGGCGCACGTAGAATAGGCGTGAAGACTGCAGAGCCTGGTGTAGACTACAGACCACATTAAAAGAGCGTTAGCTAGTCTAAACTAGATCACAATAGGCTTATACCAGCTAGCCTTAGTCCAGGTGCGCAGCAAGCAACGTCCTTAATTGTATACTGAAAGAGACCTATCTTGGCACACCAGGAACAGATTCATGACAACAAGTTTGGCGTATCCAATTAGCAGATTAAGAGGGGAATAAGATTACACTATGATACAGAGAATACACCATAGACAGACTCGGATTCATGGCACAGATGGCTGAAAAGATGCTTCTGAATGAAGATAATAAATGAATGATTGTGCAATGTGCAACTTTTTCCAAAAGTCTGAATCCTCGAAATATCAATAAAAGCGTTTCGGATATCCGGAT
>Ga0210059_1000348_pt1 | contig 55961 bp, 32 predicted proteins | sample Ectturendosymbi2_FD_188042 | JGI IMG/M metagenome (GOLD analysis project Ga0210059, IMG submission 188042) | Ecteinascidia turbinata endosymbiont from Florida, USA - Sample 2 (SPAdes) (version 2) | ecosystem: Host-associated > Tunicates > Ascidians > Unclassified | place: Key West, Florida... | reverse complement strand
AGCATAACATGCACGCTGTGTCAACAAACTTCGCCAAACCAACACCAAACGTCAAAATGACGTCACAGTGTGACGTCACAAACAGCGTATATTTAGTTTCATTGACCACCATACGCCACTCCACTGCTCAGTACTAAAATTTGTTAGGGGAGCACACAACCAAGCAGCCGTCCCGGGCATCACCAGATCTCTTTATGCCACTGACCGTACCTCATTGGAAAAATGGCCTTGAAAAAAATTCAAGCGATTTGGCAACCCTAGCTAACGAAGTCGTGAGAACGTCTGCTACGAACGATATTGTTTTGTTCAGGTCACCTGCAACATGAACGCGAGAGGACAGACATGGAAAGAAAATATATGAGCAGTGACAAAGCCAAAGAAAAGAGCCCGAGCTAACAACTTAGTGAAGTGGGGCAATTGGGCTGTTAAAAACACCAAGAACACATCTTAAAAACAGGCAAAAATGACACAGAATTGATACCTGTCTTAAATACATTCAAAATCACAATTTTTCCACATCTTGAATACAGAAGTAACATAACTGAATACCCATTCTACAACTACATTTGATATTGGAATGCAAAGACAAGACAAAGCATACGTAGCAACTACCAAGTTGTCTGTAAGGATGCCAATTGTGTTACCAATGCACAAATAAAATATAGCTATTTAGTGTTGCCACCGCAAAAACAAAAACACAGTTGAAATCGATATGTCAAATATTTCATTTTGCGTACAAGATTCAGAAAAATTTAACTATTTAGAATGGTGTTAAAACGCTTGAAATTACTCCAATTTTTAATGGTGTGGCACGTACTTTTCTTACACACAAACAGGGTCTCCAAGATAAATCTTTTTATGCGGAAGAAAACCCATTTGAGGCCCCTAAGACTTGCAAAATTTTTTCGAAATAAATAAATAAAAATTGAGGCTAATTAATGAAACTTCAACAAGCACAGCAAGTGCTCGTTTATTGATCATATGAAACATTATGTTAAAACATAACTGTATTGAAGTAACGTGACAATATTACCATTTTTAAAACATGACTTTTAAATGTTCATAGAAAAATCTTATCAAGGAAGAAATCAGAAAAAAATCATTTAACTATTGTATAAGCGCATTTCTGGCTTTCTTATTTGCAAAATTTCTGATAAAACTATCAAAATCAACTTGTCCGGCAATGCTACAATCAATGCTTAATCTTGCTTGGTCAGCAAGTGGAGTTTGTGACATGGCAGACCGCGTAGCTGGAATTGTCAGGAATATTCTCAAGCTAATACAAACATATCGAAATAATTCACACAAGCCACACAGGCAACAGGCTGGCGACCACTGCATTTTGTCGCATTCTGTCGAAATACTGTTAGTGGTTGGTTTCTCCTGTATGGTTTCGAAATTTTGAGCATTCTGGGTCTGTCCGCTAATCCTAAACTCACATTCGATTAGAGCCTTATCTGCATGCGGCGTAAGTTTAACAATCAGCAAAATGTACAGCATACCGCCACGGTGCACTATACGTATTTGCATCCTGCACTGCAGTTACTTGTTAATTTTAAACATTTTAGTCATGTTACACATATGTGCAACATTCGAAGGCTACTGTTTTCAGATTATATTTCATTGTGAACTGGCATGTTTCCATTAAAATTTTACTTGAAGAATCTCTTAGTTTGAAACTCTGGTTTATTGGAGAAAGTCTTTATAGATTTGTTTGAAAATGTTTGAAAATGAAAGACGTAAAGGAAAATTCAGTTCAATGGACAGACTGGGACAGTAATCGTGAATGTCTTAAATTCAACAAAGTAGACAAACATTCAAGTTCAACGAAAGTAGTTACCGCTAATTATCAATGCATCACACCAGGATAATGCACTGCCAGCAATTCACATCACACTATACATCACACTATAGCTTACAAAATCCTTTAGGTCAAACAAGTTTTATCACCGGATTAATTTCGCTACATTACGCCTTGTTTGTTCGTAAAAAACATTCAAATGTTCCTTCAGTGTCGGAATCCTCCGTAGCTGTCGGGCCCCCGAGCAATTTACCTGCTGGACCCCCCCTTACAGTCCCTGCACACAGGCATGGGTGTTGAAAGGGGGGCAGGAATTTGAAAAGTTCAGCGAAAAAAGGTTGTTTTCTTAGTTTTGAGTGGTAAAAATCTAATTTCACCACTTTTGGTCCCCCACTAGAAAAACTTTTAGAAAATCTACTACTGCCGCCCACCTGGAAAAACCCTTCCGACGCCCATGCACACAATCATGTAAAATTACATCGATTTTGTTGTATGACGCCATCTGGTCACTGTTCAACAACACCATTGCGGTAAGCAAGCCATAGCAGGGTGTCAGACTGTGCACGGCGTATTCTGCCAAACAATTACGAAATCCTGCCAAATTACAAATAATATATCACAAATGATATTGTCAAAATACTGCCAAATTCTGCAGCATTTTTTCATTAAACGATTTACTTTAACAATGGACCCAATACTAATTGTGTTACTTAAACTTATTTAGGCAAACGTCGACATTTAAAAGTGGGAGGGCCAGACCCCCCAGAAATAAAAGTGGGTGGGCCTAGGCTCATGCGGCCCCCCGGTTTCACCACCTATGGGCTTGGCACCAGTGAGCCTGAGCTATCTAATGATAATGATCAACCAAGCGCAACAAGCTATGCGTTGTTACGTCATGATTGTTTTAACGTAATGACCAATATTGACCTTATTACAGTACATTCATTCCCACACAAAAGCATAGGCATACTAATGTTTAGAACTCCAGGTCCAGGGGCTAGGCGAACTGCTTTGAGAGCACACTGAGTAGTTTTAGATTAAAGTTAAAAGCTTCATACACAGTTTCAGAAGAACTTTGGACTTTGATTCAGGAAAAGTTGAATCCACAAATCATGCACATTTGAAATTTCAGGAGGCAACACAACTGCCATGCCCAGGATGAGTTTGCGAATTACTAACCGACAAAGTTTGCAACTTGAATTTTCAAAACAGAATTTATGTCGTTTCTGGTTAAGAACAACAAATGAACGTCCAGTCATTTCTGATTTAGCTATTCATAAATTCTTAGCCTTGTGCACAACATATTTGCGTGAAGCTGCATTTCAAAATTGATAATCATCAAGTCCAAAACCGATCAATCTACGAATAGATGATCTGTGTAAAAATCAAGTGGATCCATCCCATTAGTTGTGCTTAATAACTTCTATAAACTTAATTGTTTTTTGTTAATATTTTTTCGCTTTACAGTTTCCATTACGTGGTATACTGTATAGTTACTTTCAAGGATTGTGTGCATTTGTTTGATGTCGCCATAGACAAAAATGCCTCTTGATCAGAGGCGAATTTTCAATTTCGGGGCCCTGGGCTATTTAAAATTGAGGGCCCGTTTGGAAGGTTTGCGATGACTGATGTCATACAAATTAGCACCATACATGCTCGATACAATCACTGAACAAGTTGTTCCAATTCATAAACATAATACTTTATTTTGAATTCCCTCGACATTAGGAACACAAACAGTCACAATGAAACGAACGAAAAAGGCAGCGGTGAAGTTATCTGACCGCACTCCCGTGACATATTTATTGAGTGCCCTGTATCAGTCTAGTCGCCACGGGAAGGCTTTCGTGGGCTTATCCACCACAAACAAAGCTCCAAGCCCCCCAAATTGAAACACGAAAGACTATAAATCAGTAGCGTTTTTGTCAATTTTTAGAATGCCAAGCCCCCTACACAAACGCAAAGCCCCGCTACTGAAAATTTTCTGGCGACGGTTCTGCCCTATGCATTGTTTTATTGGTTTGTTGTTTCATACGACTCAACAAATAAACAAAAGCAATCAATAAAAAGAACCATCGCTGAATAAGGAGACCGATTGTAGTGAACGTTAGATGAAATGAAAATACATTGGCATAACAACATGGGCGTCGGAAAATTTTTTTCCAGAGGGGGGGCAATAAGGGATTTTTTCAAAATTTTTTCCAGGGCGGGCCAAAAGTCGTGAAATTTGTTTTTTACCACACGAAATAAAAAAAAACAACCTTTTTTGCTAATAGTTTCAAAATCCAAGGGAGGGCCTCCCCCCCTTGCGACGCCCATGCATAACAATTCATCATTATCAATGGAAACAAAGTGTCACTGTGCCGCATAGGATTAAAGGACCGTGGCGGTCATCTAGTCAACCAACGCTGTTTATTACTTTTTGACAAGTGTAGTTGGAGATCAAATAAGTACAGTTAGAAAAACAAACAAACAAACACAGAACATGATAAAATAAATTTACAGTTGAAAGATCATGGCTAGGCAAAGGAGTGGATCGAATTTAATTGAGGAAATAGGTGTGGTTAAAAAATTGCACGGTTTACTCGTGTCAAGAGCTGTCTCTGAGTAAAGCACCTGTACTTCTTGCGACACCTAACAGCCTGTTACATAAGTCGACGATCGACGGGAGATTTTGTCTGCAAAATCGCTGATAATTTTGTCGTAGTTTATTTTTCTAGCTAAAGCATGTTCAACATACAGAATAACAAGACTTTGCAGTCTTTTCTGGCCCATGGTAGATCGCGTGCATGATTTCAGCCGTCTAAGCTTGGAAAGGCGGGCGAGGGGAGCTGACCCCTACCGCCTTGAAAATTTTCAGGACAAACTCTGTTTTCAGGGCAAGCGCAAGTTGCTAAAAAATCCTGAATGGTAAACAACATATACGCAATAAAGGGAATTCAGGGCAAATTCTGTTTTTTAGTGCAAGCGTAAAGTTATTCAAAAATCGTGAATGGTAAAAAAACATATTTGCATCAGTAAAGGCAATTACCGTAAAGTTTCTTGTCTGAGAGAACACGACGCGCAAGGAAATTCACCCCATCGAGTTAACATGGAAAGCAACTACAGAATTTGCCTATAACGGCACCTCTAGGGGATTGCATAAAGAACGTTGTTGCCGAATTGACGTTATAAACGAACTGATATGCAACTGTAAAAGATGCCTTCGGGACCGAACAAGCATAACGTTATAAGCGAAATGGCGTTACAGACGAAGCCGTTATCAACGAATTCAACGGTACAGAACAGATTTACAAGAGGTTGCAGGCCCCATTCGGAATAAACTAAAAAAGTTCGTTTCAGGGCAAATTGCTTATTTTAGGGCAAATTGTTGTTTTCAGGGCAAATTTTTTCCGCCCAGCCCCAGTAAAATGCCTTCCCGTACGCCTATAGCCGGAGCAGTTGATAATCAAATGTAGTAGGCGATGAGACCATTTGGGAATACTTCGGCTAATTCATTACGTATCAAGTATTGGGTGCGGCATTAATTCAGTGGTACAATGTCCGCCTCCCAATTGGAACGTTGGGTGTTCGAACCACAGCCATTGAGTGAATTGCCGTAGCGCTCCTTGGGCAAGTGATAAAAAAAATTTAAAAAAGTATTGAAATGCTTCAATCTTCATCGACGTTGTATCTCGCTTAGTTGAAGATAACTTCACAATGTTACAATTCCTAAAGTATAACAGCAACGTTTACCAGCTCTTCAAAAAGGTGATGGTTCAAGATCTTCATTACACAGTTCAGTGAGCTTCTTACTTCCTGCTATAAGCTCTTTGTCATGTCCATCACGCAACTTGCCTGATTCACCAAATGTATCGCATGTGTTCTTGTACGCATTGTAACGAAATTCTAAATCCGACTCAAGCTGATCGATAAGAATAGTGAAGACATCAATGCGAAAGTTGTCACGGCCATTGCAAACAGTTTGAGAAAAAAACGTGCGTTGAACCAAAGCAAAAATACAAACATAATCGCTTACAAAATTGCTGGAAATTGTCCTTTTGGGGCCCCAAAAGTCGGGGGCCCTAGGTTTAAGCCTTTTTAGCCTAATGGTAAATCCACGCCTGCTCTTGATATTTGTAATGGGACGTTTACACGTATCGTTAACATCTGAGCTATCCATCAAGAGGGTCGCACAGAAAAAAACGTTTTTTTAACCCAGTTGGGTCGCAGAATAAAACAGTTTGAGAAGCCCTGGTTTAGACAACTTGTCACGATTAGGATTGACAACAAATTTATTTTTGCATTGGGAAAAATTCTAGTAACCTACTGATACTGCTTTGCGTGCAGCTATTGCTGCACGTACTCGCTCGTCAACGATTGAGACGTCTCCGAATGCCTCGGGTTACTGCAAATTTCCCCCTAGAGATGGGTTAGGGTCTGAGAAACAGTGTGCTATTGTAGTAAAACACTTCACTAGAGAGACAAGATACATGTGAGCTTTAATTTCGTACAAAGCACGCACAAGCGACTGCTGACAATTCGCCATTTTAAGGCTGCACCTTGAACAGATAGTTTGCACAGCAGCGCTCCTGGTCCCGGACCTAGTCCCGGATATAGCGAGTAAGGTTAAAATCAGACAATGCACTCTGTCTGTCCGGGTCATGGATGTTGGAGACCCCTGTGCCTAGACTCTAGAACAGGCCCGCACAACACGCGGGCCGCATGCGGCCCGTGAGAGCTTTTTCCATTAGCAGAAAATGTTGCAAAAACCCGCTGAGGTAACTGTCTTTGTCGAAATTCTTCCGAACTACAATGGAATCTCTACAGCAAAATGAAATAAACGTCTGCGCTCTGCGGCAAATTTATTTTGATCAAATTTGGCATTTCGTGTTTTCTGAGTTGTCCAGGTCTGCTCTATAACATAGCTCTTCCATCTTCCTGTTTATTCTCATCAATCAGGTCTACGTGCCAAGCATAACATTGAATCCGTTATCTCAAATTTGCCCTCCAACCACTCGACTTCATGCTTTCTTAACAATAGGCTACTGCCAAACTTAACTTTCTTAACCATTTTCTTAACTATACTGTCCATAAACTTCTTACAAAATCAGAAGCACTCAAAGCTTAAACATAAAATAATGAAGTTTCACCAACTTTTCCAATAGATGTTTGACGATGACGTGGGAGTTATGTTGGCAAGCTAAAAATAATGGTGTAACCAGTGAAGAGTTCCGAGCGTTGATATCTGCCCCTTCGTCCAACAGCAGCTTTACTATGTCGAGGTTGTTGGATTGGACTGCCAAGTGAAGACACGAATCGTCTCTTGAGCGGCAAAATGTGACCATGTTGTTTAAACCTAGTGCAAGTAGAAAAACGAACAACGTGAAAGCGGCAAACATCTTTGTATGCAAAAATGTGCCTCAGTAGAATGTGGTGCCAAAATGAGTGCAAACTGTTCTCGAATATAGAGATTTAAACCTTCATCTTTCATAGAAATTCGTGATTTCACATCTGTAGCTTCATTAGGGGGAAAACGCAACTAGTTATTTTACGTTACATTTTTTGAAAAGAGTCTGTAGAAAAAATTGGCCGTGGCGTGGGTAATTTAAAATCCTTCTCTAAGCTTTCAATTCCAACATATGACTTGTGTTCTTTATAGAAATAACGTACTTTCCAAGTGGTTTAATCATATAAAACCTGGTGTGACTTCGACAGCAAACGTCAGGTGCAAAGTGTCACGGGTAACATCACTTGGTACTTACTTGCAGCCTTCGCTCTTTCGATGCAAAATTCAACCAAACTGAGATGACCGTTTTCAATGGCCAAATGCAAAGGAAGGTTTTTTTCTCCATCAACGTCTTGAAGAAGTTCACCACTTCCTGTTGATGAGCAAAAGTTGCATCTGTTTCAGCAAAAATCGTGCATTGCGAAATGAAAACGTTCTGTTAATTATTAGAGAAACATTCAAGAAATAGTCAGGTAAAGGCGTCCTCGAAAGTGTTTCCAGGGGGAATGCTCTGTAGCCGTTTTCCTGGTAAAGTTTTGCAACCACTTCAAGTTCTGATCCCTCCTGAGACCGAGGTTTTTCATTCAAATCACGTGTGAAATCTCTGAATCATCTCATACAGTAGTTATCAGATTTTCTTTGATTTTCGCTAAAAATAAAGTGAAGAACAAAGGATGCCATCCGCCCTTCGGGAACTTGTATTAATTTTGTCCAACACTTCAACTCTTACAATTCCACAACTCTCTCTACACTCTCTGTCCTGATTTCTTTACTTTGCTTTGTAAAATATTTTTCTTTGCTCTTTTCTAAAATTCACAAACACAACGCTTCTTCTTGCGTGTGAGTAGCGGTTCAAAAAAATCCAAAGGTCCTCAAACCATTAGTGTTGTTAAAGTGAGGGGACCGCAGGTCTTATTCCGCGGCACTGCAGACCAAGGTTGAAGTTCACAGAACAGAGGCGTGGGCACCACATGTTGAGCCAGCCAGGAGACGTAAGAGGCAATTACGGGCTCTGACGACGCTGAAACAAGACGCTGATTCGCCTGATTTTGCACGTTTTGCAGTGACGCGCGACTGCCGTTCCCATAGACACTCATATCGTGTGCCAACCCGCTCAGTAGCAGCCAAACACCAACGTTAAATGGTCAAGTGATGTGGACAGTTAACCTTGTGATATCAAATAAACTAACAATGATAGAAGCGAAAAAGGTGAAAACATTTGTTGGGGGCAAATTTCATTTTTGAATTCACCAAAAGCTAAATGAAACAAAGAAGATTTAGAACCCTACCCCTGTCATAGACAAATGTCATTGCAGTCAGTCACGAAAAAACATTTTTTTGTTTGTTTTATCACAAATGTATGTTTGTGCTAATTTACCAACATTGATTGTCGGGAGTCAGCGAAAAGCAATATTTAATCTTTTCACCATGGGAACTGGTGCCGGAAAATGTTTGCACATAACCAAATATTGTTGTTCAACAATTGCTAAATCCCCAAATATATCTGTAAACTGTGTCTTGAAAATGAGAAGGATGATGGCTTCAATGCACAAACTGCTTGCGCAGGATTCCAGGGTAAGATTGTTTGGTCAGACATCCGGCAGCCCAGCGGCGTAACTACAATACGGTTATCAAGAGCACTTGTCCCATGACCTACGTTTTAAGTGAATGACACTGGAATTAGACGATGGAGACCTTATCAGATTTCTGTGGCATTACCGAAACTGCTTGAATTCTATGCAGATCACCTAATCCAAGGAATGAAGCCAGTAATGTAGTCGAAACCTTAACCGAGACTTTGTCAAAAAGTTTAACATCCATCAAAAGCCCAGATCTAAATCTTCGATACTGAGACCACAGGCTACAAGCTTATCTTTTGGGGCTGATACACGCCTACATTTCTCAAGTTCCTGAAATTCTGAAAAACAATTGGAACCCCATTAATTTCATTTTTTGCTGGCAGGACATGTTTCTTTTCCTGACAAGAAAAAAGTTACTTTTTAGCTTATTGCAACACATCGCCAGCGAAACAACGAACAGGTTTAAGTGGCTCTGCACTTAAACAAAAAGTATTATATACACACTATGTCTCACAATTCAAGACGCTTCAGAAAAATCGGATCACATTTTATTTGGAAGAGGAAGATTATTTTCGCTCAGAAGAGCATCCTAAGTCCTAAACTGTTAAAATCTGCGAGACAAAGAGTACAACTGAAAAATTAACAAGAAACATTAAAATTCTTGGATACCAAAAGGCAAGTATGCAAAAATCTCCAAATCTAGACATTACTACCTGTACTACAAAGCCACATTATCGCTGCGGGTGAAGTGAAGCATGGTTACGACGTCAAAATATTCGAAAAACAAGCTACAGCCCTGCAGCAAATTGAAAAGAAAACATCAAAATCAAGCCTCAAGAACAACGTAATTGGACAAAACTCAACTACTTGACATGGGGAAAAATCATCTTTGGAACGTTATTTTTAGCGTTAATGTTACGAAACCATTTATCCTCACCTTCTTCGAGAAACACAGCTTTGGGTTTTAACACAAATGTAACTTAAAACACTACGAAATATAGGTGGGTTTTACGTCACATCATGGTGCACATAAACGTGTACTGACATAATTTCTCTCGTTTTCCAATAAGTATTCTGTAATCATGGTGTAATGCAGGGGTGCACAACCTGCAGCCTTTGATAAAAATGCATACGGCCGTGCAAGTGTAATTTAAGATATAAGTTATGGCGGCGGTGCATTTATAAATACACTTTATCTAGTCTCATGAGGAAACTTAGTAGAAAGATTGCCAAAGAGATGTGTGGAAGCACAGGCTGGGCTCAGTGTGTGGAAGCAGAACAGAAGCAACGCAAAAAACTAAAAATATCTTGAACTCACTGGCGACTGTAATTCATACAAATAAACGTAATGCGGTCGGCAATAGCGAAATGGTTGCGCACGTACACCCCTGATTTCATATAATATTTCATGCAAAATGTCAGGCCTTAACAACACATTACAAGTTTTTAAGAAGATCTGATATTCGAAATCAGCCTCTTTGTTGACATGTGTAAAGATGAATGTTAGGACTCCATGATTTGTTTGGAACGAAAAGAAGATTGCGAAGTAAAATTTTAACGCGATGTATCAATGTACACTTACAACCAATCATTTCTTTCTCATCGACAGCCAGGTACTGACAGCAAACTTCTGACTGACCACTAAATCAAACGTTTTATCGTGGGTTCCTGTGTAGGTGGAGAAAGTTAGGCCTTTTGCCTAACTCTACAAAGCTTGTTTGTCATCAAATTCGAAAGACAAATGTGTCACTTTTTTCAAATTTAATCAGTTTTATTGAGGATCTCCTTTAAACACATCAGGTTATTTGTTTCATTTGGTACATCATGTTCTCAAAATTTATTGTGCGGGACAAATGTCTTGTTACTATCTTAGTAACTTTCCTATCTTAGGCTAATCCTGTATGATGGAGAGCAAATGCACTAGTTGGTGCATTGTTTTGGTGTTCGCGTCTCATCCGTATTACTTTTGTGTAGTAAAAAGAAAAAATGTGCTGTTAAAGTGCTTTGCTCCTTTCAAGGTTGGTCATATGTGCAAACACAGGTTGTGCAATGCGCACTGCTGTATCGCTAACCATTTTGTGCTCTTGTGTCTATGATTGGGTATGTGATATGGATCACGAGCCCGCAATAAAAAATCTGTTATTATTATTATTATTATATTATTTTTCTTATCTAAAGATTTTTGCAACACTCTGAAAAAACTTCAGCGGGCGATTGTGCTTTGTGTACGTAAGACCATGACACAAGCTCACACGAACCTGCAAAATATCTGTGTGGATTTGAGGCAGACCAAAACAGATTTTTCTCTCTCTTTTTTAGAGCTTACCTTTGGAAGACACAATCTTTCCAGCAGGAGATAAAGATGTGGCGTGGGATTGTATTCCTTGTGTACCATTGTGATTTGGTTTTCCGTCATTGTTATTTTTGTTGCTATTTGCAGTATCGATGTTCGTGTCCAAAGCTTCAGCCGCTCTTTCAGCAATCGCATCCGCTTTATTCAAAAGCATTTCAGCAATCTGTCCAAATACAATATAGTCTCTGTCGTTTTCCAAAACTAGTGCATACTAGTGCATATTATGTGTGAAAATTATCACTCAAAATGCCATACTCGTTTTTCCTATTGATCATTATCAAAATGTCCTCAAAAAATAAGCATAATGACACTATGTTTCAAGGTTAGTCCAGATATACGTACATGGTTCTAAGGCTTAGAAAAGGAATTTCAAAGAGAGAATGATCAGGGCAGCATTTTTGTCCTCGGAAAAGGTAACAACTTAATTGCATACTGATAAAAATAATATCACTTTGTGTACTTAGTACAGCAATCTTGGCAACATTTCTAGTCCAGCTGAGTAATTGAAAGCAATACTTGTATGGTTCTTGTAGGCATATTTGATGGGAAGTAGCATTTGTAGACGGTAGCCGTTAAACTCTTCCCAGCACATGAAAAAATCTTGCATATCAGTTGTATAGATTGCGGTGGCTGTGGCGGTCCGTGCATTTCATACCTAGGCCTTGAATGGGGTTCCGCGCCTAATTTTATTCACATATTATTAAATATCTATATAGTTCTGGAAACCATGATTATCGTCCAAAAATGATATAATAACTCATTACACAACAGATAACACATCCAAAAAGAATAAATGACAATCGAGCAACAAACTCTCGTCGCACAAATCAACAAGCGTCCTGCTACTACAGCCACAGCTGCAAACAGCACACGCAAAAAGCAACAACACTGGGGTTAAGAAAGAATGATGAAATACAGTGATTAGATTTTAATTGTTAATTTACTGTTTCATATGACGCAGCACGTGCGCAGCCACACCAAAGCAATTCACGTCATCCTTTCCAGTATTTTTAGGCCAGGGGAGAAGGTCTTGGTAGCTCCGACCGCCCACCACTAATAGATTGCCTGTGAGAGCGGCGCTGTGACGCTCGCAAAACGTTGCGGATAACTTTGTACACTAGTTGGCATGGAGATTTTTGTTTCAGTGGAATGCAAAGGTAAATATCAAAGAGTTTTAGCATATTGATGAATGTCGGTAACGAAAGTATTATATGGAAATAGCTAATCGATGCTGTGCCATTTCAAAGCAGTTATGTTAAGAAGCAAAAACGGTGTATTTTAAATCTAATAAAATAAATGCAAGGTCGACAGTACAGTTCCTGCTATTTCTGCCTAAAGTACAAAACTGATCAAAATAGCGCATGTTTGCGCTATAACGTAAAGGCCTTGAACTATAGTCTCTTTTTGTTTTACATGAAAAGTTTACAGATTCTTTAAAGATTATTTCATTAATTTTAAATATTCTGCTACAACTGTGTAGTACAGCATTTTGCTGCGCTGCGTAAATAGATTGAAGAAGTTAATTCCAATTTGGATAAAAATTCGTCGGAACTGTCAAAACAACCTGCACTTTTTTAAAAAGCGTAAAAGTACACAGGAAGAGCTGAAGAAAAATTTTCGTTGGACTTAGGTTGTACAGGTCACGTGCCATGTATGCTATGCAGTGCCCAATATTCCCGCTATCTGTGCTGCTGTGCACCGTGAACCGCACGATCATTTCATGTTAATCATAAAACTGCTTGCTCTGGTGCATGCAAATCAATGAAGTTTGTTCCAAGAATATCAGTGTGATAATTCAAAGACTTGTAGATACCTGTTTTGATCCTTCCGCACAAGCAAGATGGAGTGGAGTTGTGGCGTCTTTATCTCTGCAGCGCAAGTTTGAGCCCTCTTCAATAAGAAGCTTTACGATGGATTTATGGCCATACAAGCAAGCGATGTGCAGTGCGGTCATTCCTTGGTGATCTGTCATCTTAAACAAAAACGCATCAGTTGAGAAAACAACTAATGCGCACCGAAGTAGACATATCCATGCCCGTAACTGGAGGGGGCCAAGCCCCCTCTATTTTTTTAATCTCCTGGAAAAATGTGTTGGACATAGTTTAAGACTATTGGACATAGTTTAAAAATCTTGGCCCCTCTCAGAAAACTCTTCGTCCCCGCAGTGTCCCAAGCTGTTTACGGGCCTAGGCATATCATCAGACACTCAAACCTATGACCACAAAATGGATGCGCAATTAGTACCCTTGTCTGTGCGTATACGCATTTGTGGTACCAGCTCGGAATACCTCGAGAGCTAGTCCTTGACATTCAAGTAATTCGCGAACGGCCTTGGTGTTTCCACGAGTACAGGCTTGATGTAGCGGTGTAAGGCCCATGGCATCTTTTGCGTTGACTTGAGCCCCATGCTGGACAATTAGTTTGAGGCAACTAAAGGATTCTTCAGGTGGAAGTTCTTCTTCGTCTGAGCTTGACGACTGAAAACGAAATATCTAATTACTACATCGCAGTAGTACTTGCATGCGAACCACTGATATGATAAAGAAATATTCTGAAGCAAACATTAAAATCTGATTCTAGCGACGCTCGTTTGAAATCAATATATCACTGACGAGTCATACTTGATCAGAAAAGTTGAATGATGCGATCTTATAGCACTGTTTTAGGAAGAAGAGATTCTCTGTCAATCTGTTAAAAGCATTTACTAACTCTTCTAACAATCTAAAAAATTCTATATGATGCTGTACACAAAGACAAAGAATCTTGAAACATCGTGTGTATTCAAATAAAGAGCGGTGCTTTAAAATGACGTTTTTAATAGGTTTCTTAGACATTCGCTTGATGTTTGGCCATATGAGATCCTGAGAAAACGCGGCTTTACTTTTCGTGGTTTGCAACATTTCTGCTAGAATATATTATTGATTCCTTCAGTTTAGTTGATAGCGTTTCGATAAATGTCTGTAATTTTACCATAAAATATAAAGCTAACACTGTGTGCAGTGCTATAAGCACGTCAACAAAGACAAGAAATAGGAGTCAGGCGTCCAATTTTTGCAAGATAGCGGAGCGCAAGATGAAAAGCAAACGTCTGCCCTATTTGCACCAACCTCATCATCACCACCTGCGGTAACGGCTTTTTTCTTTTTGTACTTTGCAATAAAATGCAAAGGAGTAGCGTCGTCTTCCCCTTTCACTTGCACACCTTTAAAAAAACTGATATGATAAAAAGCGCAAGATTACTTGGTGACTTTAGTGTACAGGGAGGCTATTAGTCCCAATGCTAGAGATTCATTCACCAACTCTGCTGCACCTGCTCATGCGGAAAGTCAAACACAAAAACAGAAGTTGTCGAATAACAGTTCTGAGATGTTTGATTAGACATATTCTGATATATAATCAACAAACGTGAAATGTCTGTATACGTGTGATGAATACGAAACTTGTTTTAGTATTTCGTCCAGGGTTGCGGAGTCGGAGGTAAAATATCCGACTCCGACTCCAACCTTTCCGAAATTTCCGACTCCAGTCTCCGACTTTCCAAAATTTCCGACTCCGACTTCTTAACACAAAGGGAATGAAATTTGGCTGTTAAACTCAATGGAAATCGTGGTGCACAGCAAGAAATCTCTGTTTCAACAAAAGTTACAAAAGAAATTGTACCATTTTAACAGGAATTCCCAATTTAGGAATGTGATGTAACAAATGATCCAATTGGACATCCGGAGTCGGAGTCGGACAAAAAATCTCACTCCCAGTGTTGTTAGGAATCCGACTCCGACTCCACCCAAAAACTTCTGACTCTTTACGACTCCGACTGCGCAATCCTGATTTAGTCCACATAGCTCGTGACATTTCACCCTTGTCCAACCAACGGTGAAATGTGGTAAGGCAAAGTCGGCAAAAACGTGAGACAACCACTGCCATGTGTTGCAAACTTGTGTAGCTCACTGGCTCAGTTTGTACGGCATATTACACAACCAAAGAAATTAGCACAAACATAAACCATAATCACAAAACTCACATTAGTTGAATATTTCTATAAATGTAAAAACCTCTATTGTAACATGTGCTATCATTAATATTCTCTATGCAAGGGTGGCAATTTAAGTTATGATCTTGTTATGCCTTTTTTACGGATTCCGAACTTTTTCATTACGACAAATGGAGTTTTGGTGCACGTAGAAAACCATCTCATGCAAAAGAATGTGAAATCTTGATCAAGGCCCAAAGTAAGAAATCAAAGGTTCTTACTTGCTCCATTTTTTATCAGATACTCTATCATATGGTAGTGGTTATAACGCGCGGCGTAATGCATCGGCGTCAGTTTTGAATCGTCTTTTTGATTCAAACGTTTTTTGCGCTGTGCCAGTTGCGATATCCGTTCCAGCAGTTTTTCCATCAACATCACATCACCTTCTCTTGCGACCTGTAAAGATGATACACCTGTTTAGACATTTAGTCAAATGTTTTTGCTTTTCTGCTGTGACAACATCCAAGTAAGTAAAAATCATATTCCAGTTTTTCAGTGAAGATAATGTTGTTGTTATCAACAATGTTGGAGATGGAGACATTGAAGAACAAGTCCGGTTCATTCATGTTGTGAGTCGTTCATCTTGACAATCTGCGTGATGCCAGGGTTCGACTGGTGTGTTTGAGCAGTGCTTGTAGGTAGGACGTGACCAACAACTTAATTCTTTATTACCGCGGACAGTGGAGCTACAAAAACGCCCCTTGGCAGGGTCATACTTGTTATCGAACTGTATAAAGCTGATGCTTGACAAACTCATCTGAACTTTTTTATTTCTGTCTTTGATTATACTTTGAAATGTTATACGCAAACCAATACAGATTTCCAACTAAATAAAAAAGCCGTCGGAGATCTTTAAAAGATGTTATCAGTGAGTTTAGAAGGCATAAAAAGATGTCTTTGTACCAATCCGCATGTCATTCTTCTTTAATTCGTCTATTCAACTGAACTGGTCTCGATAGGAAAATCGAGTGTGACGATAAATGAATGCGCCCGCTTGGCGCGTATTATGTTATGCAAGAGGTACATCGTTGGTTACATAATACTTTCAAGTTCAAAAGTGTTGACCACTTGTCTTCAATGCATACATGTTGAGATTGACTGTTATTTACCGTACACACGTAATAAACATTATGAAATTTGTAAGCGTACGAAACGCTGCCATAAATTTATGTTGATCAAGCGTAATACCACCTGCTGTCTTACAATAAAAAGACACCTTTGTCCCAGCTGACCTCTCCATCAGAGGGAACACTGCCTTGCTCTATCCCTTGCTGCGACATCCCTGCTTACAAGGTTGCTCGGTTATGTAAATGGTAAAGCTCAGTAAGCCCCACCTTTGGTAAATTCCAGCGAAGGACCAGCAGCCAACTTCAGGTAGTAACGTATAGAGAAACCTGAGCACTTGTTAAGACTCTGTTATTACCGTTGCTAGTGTTGTGGCCCTCTAAGGAAAGGCGATATGGGCACAGCAGATACTTTATGTGCGTAGCAGCAAGTACCAGTAAAGATTTCCTGCTCGACCAGGTTCATTCTACCGCTGTAATGCTGCTATTGTCCTATTTATGACCCTCTTTTCGTGCACCCTCAAGATGACGTCAGATCAATGCGAACGCTGTCACTCTAGAATAAAAAAGTCTAGAATAAAAATTAGCTGTCACGCAAAATATCTTGCACTACTCACGCGTAATCAGATTTAGCATACCGAACGCAAATGCGTTTTTTAAGTTTTACAATTTTCTGATTTAAAACATGGCAAAAGCGTACAAGCTCTTGTAGTTCGTTGCATTCTTTTACACGTGTAATTCTAACCTTCATAAAGTTAGATAAATAGGAGTAAAAACTGTAGACCAAGGTTTTTGCAAGACGTTCGTTTTAGTTTTCGTTAGCTGTTTCACTTGGTAACTCAGGCGCGGTAGCTTGACCTGATAAAGTTTTAGTGCTTTGTTGTCGTCATCTTTACCAATTCGTATGTAAAAAAAATTCCGTTTTTGCAGGTTTCGTCCATGCAAGTTTAATGAGTTAATTCCGCAAGATATGTTTGAACGCGGGACGATTGTTTTTACCGTAGAAAAATATGGATATATTATTATTCAATGATGTCAAACTTTCACAGGATGCTTGAACCTTCGTCAAAATTTCGTCAGTTTACTTTTATAGCTGAGACACGTTTAATCTCACTTTAAACCTCTCGTTCAAAAAGCTTGCATTCAAGGGCGGATCCAGCCAATGAGTTTAGGGGGGCGATTTCAGTAATATTTGGCACTCAAGTCTCTGTTACGAATTCACTACTGCAAGAGACATGAAGTATATTTTACCACACAGCTGTGACAAAACAATGGACGTCGAATTGGCCTAATATCGCGAATGCTGCTTTCCGATTGATACAAAATTATGGTGAAAAAAGTTACTTTTGTAGGTTTTAGGGGGGCGATCGCCCCGTCTGGATCCGCCCCTACTTGCATTGCAATTCTACAAAAAAAGGATGAAGCTCTGATGTAGCCTCAACTGCGGGCTACGAAAAGTTTGTATGTTATCTCTTGCTGGTTAAGAATTTTACCACATTCTGCTGTAATAATCAGTATTTGCCATACAACGAAAAAATCGTTCAATTTTGTTGCTGTGTTTCAACAAAGTGCGAGCCCTATGAAACTGGTGCAGGGGCGCAACCAGCTCTTCATTTCGGGGGGGGGGCAATTTTCACAAAATTTCATTCGATGACGTCATCGTACTTATTCAACCGTAGTACAACTTTTTCGCAAACGGTCACATATAATATTAATGCATTTTTGCCCGCAGACACAAAGTCCATAGTATACAAACACACACATTGTGCACAACGCTGGTTAATAAAAACAGAACGTTTACAACAGCGTTGGAGGCTGAATCACCAGTGTCAAGCAAAATTTCTGACTTCACGCCATATGCGCATTCACAGAGCAACACTCTACACATAAAATACGCTGAGAAAACTGATGATTAGGGTTTAGGGTGTGGTGTTTAGGTAAGTGTGTCGGGTTACGGTTTATGTTACAGTTAGAAAAAGAAAAATAATTGAAGTCTAAGATTAAGTTCAATATTTTTCACTGGTTTTACTTATTCCCGTAGTGTAGCTTGTTGTGGGTATCTGACATCTAACCAAAAAGTTTTACATATCAAAAAGTAATCACCAAACTTTATTCCTTCACTCTGAGAAGCAAAATAACTGACAAAAAATAATAGGTCAGAAATTTCGTTAAGGTCCGAAATTTCGCTTGACACCAGGCTACAGAAACTTACTTAACAGAACGTTTTGTAACGGCGTTGGAGGCCGAGCCTCAGGTTTACAGACGCATTCTTAACACTATTTGTTCACTTGGTACAACACTGCTGCAGAGTGGGCCGCTAATCCCTAAACTGGTCAAGGCCAGGTAAAGTACGAATGCGTTGTGACATGCACACCCTCAAACGAAAAAACACTGCAATGTTCGAGCACTCACAGTCGCAAAGTAAAATGCGGTTGTAGTGTTCAAAGAATAAGGACGAATATAAACAATCTGACTGCGTCAAAGCAGGCAACCATGCTTTATTAGACCTTCTGCATCTTTCGAGAAACAAGTACATATTTTTTCTTAATAATGCCTCAAATATAGGAATGTCACATTGAACCTGATGAGTAGGGCAGGTTTTTGTTGCAATAAAATCGTGAGAACTTTGTATTTATTTTCAACAAAAGTTGCAGTAAAAGTTGCATTTGTGCACAAGCATTTTAAATGGCAGTTATTTACCCAAGCGATTTATTTACAAACAATTCTAAATATTTCCAGACTTTGTCTGACCAGAAATAGCAATTTTTGCCAACAGTTTAAAACATCATGCTACCTAAATTCTGAGTATTTAGGAAGCTATTGGAAGCTGTAGGAAAAGTTGCAAAAACGTGCCCTACTGATGAGTCATGACTACTAACATTCGCTCTCCAGGGCAGGTTGTATAGAACTCTGCATCCAAAATTATAGGCCACACGCAATCTTTGCATGCATGACTTTCTGAAATTCCACCATATTTGCGATGCACACATGGGCGTACAAAAGGAACGGAGAAGTACATTTTTAACTGTATTTGAACATCGGGAAAGCAACTCGTTTGCTGCACAATATTTTTGTCGCAGTTGTCTCTGATTGTCTTTGTCATCTGAGAGCTCAGTATTCCCTACCGCTCCCAGATATTTGTAGTGGTTAACATATTTTAGATTTTTCCCACCCATTTGTCAGTAATGGGGTGACTGTGCTTTTTGCACTCTTAGTCTTAAACGTCATACAAACAGTTTTGCTGCAGTTGAAAATATTTCCATGCGATTCTGCGTATGCCTGATACACAGAAAAAAGCTCTCTTCGCAACATTTCCGAAAATAAGAACTTCTCAGTTTTAATTAAGATGCAGACCGAACGATCAGGACAGAGTAAAGATTAGTATTCTCATACAAACACCTGGTTCCGCACTCAACTAGTGTAGTCATGGCTTTAATGTGACAAATGTATAGGCTACTACAGTAGTAAACCTGCCTAATTTTCGTCTTATTTAGCAAATCCGTTCTAGCTCTATTCTTCTGGCATGTGTTTGAATTTCTATCACAAATGAAGATCCCAAACTTGAGGGATAGCCTATTTCAAGGGTGAGGGGATCTTCGAATGTTACCATTTCGGACAAAACGGTCAGGTGTCTTATGTCTTTGGCGCATAACGGATCAGGTGTGCTTGGGGCAAAACGACTTTTTCTGGCGTCCATGAATTGTGTGAAAGTTTTTACAAGCACGTTTAAGGCTATGAGCTTTCAGGGTTTGTACTGGTTGCAAAAGTTAGGACCTTGTAAAGCGTCATTTGGAGCCAAAGTGGTCTAGTAGGTAGGTGCTTTCAACACTTGACTAGCATTCATATGACACTTTACTAAACCCTTTTTTCCCAAGCCGTGGCACTGGGATCAACCCAGAAAGACACTCCTCACGCTAAATTTAGTTAAAAAGTATAAGGTTTCGAACCGAAAATGCTGCTAAACAACATTTTTTAAAGAAACGTAATACGTTAATAATGGTGATCCGCTTTGCCCTCAACAAAAATAATCAAAAGGTCGTAGAAGAACAAGCGGTTTGACGTGGCACTAAAACTGTTATGTCAAGATTTCTCTAATCAGTTTGAAAGTTTCAGCAAATTGCACGGTTCAACAGCACCCTAATGCAGTGTTTTTAAACCATTTTGCTGCAGGGGAACCTTCCGCAAATGTTTGCGTTGCTCATGGAACCGTACGCAATGATCCAAGCGTCTATATTGCTACAACGGCGCAGAACCGTGGCTGCGAATTTCGTCTCGCGCAATTTCGGTCTGTTTCGGGGGAAGCCCTGGCAGCCACTCGCGGAACCCAAAGGTTCCGCGGAACCGCGGTTGAAAAACATTGCCCTAATGTTATAAAGTTTCATGAGGGCAAATTGAGGCCTGTCTAAGAAAAAATAGTACACGAACAAATAGACAAAAAAATGACTTAGAAATATGAACATTTTAAACTATATCCCAAGTTTTGACACTTCCAGCATATTTCAGGTTAATACCAATCATTTACGAAATTTCCGATCAGATGACCTCTCTCAAGATAAATCTTGTAAGGAGATAATTTACCAGTAAGACAAAGAAAAATTCCAATAAGACTTCTTAAAAATGATTAGAATATAAAATTTCATCTTTATTCTTTGAAAGTTTCTGCAAATGTTAAAATTGGTATGCAATGTTTTGAAAATTTCGGGGGGGCAAATTCCCGAAATTCCCCCCCCGCCTAAACTGGTGTACAGGTAATTTTGGATGTTAACTGGACTTTCTAAACATTTATAAAAAGTGTGACAAAAATATTTCAAATATTTTGTGGTTACTACACATACGCCTTTTTTGATAAGTTACATAGTTTGCGTTCTGGTCTATGTCGTAAAGCAGCGCTTCCCAACAGGTGGGTCGCAATCGTATGTTAGGTGGATCGTGAAGCAGGACAAAATGTTTCGGTACCAAAGCAAATGCTTTTACCAAAGCGTGCTGAATCTTATTGAAAATAATTTTTAACTTGACTTTCTTTCTCTTAAATGTATTTCTTTCTCACATATATATTTATTTCTCGCACATTTAACATTTGTAACTGTTATTTTACGGCAATATCTTATAGTGGGGCCAAAAAATGCTTGCTGAAAGTGTACTACGGGTTGAAAAAATTGAGAAGCACTGTATAAGCGATTTGAAAAGAACACTTATCCTGTTTTTTTAAAACTAACAATTTCAACTTTTCTTTATTTTGAGGAAACGTGTTTCAACTGTCACAGCAAATCGTCGTGTGTTAACTACGAATATGCCATGCAATCCTCTTACAGCTGTGCTCGTAGCAATGCTCATGTACAAATACACGCTGTATACCCATAGCTTAGCGCTTCCTAATCAGTGGGTCGCCACTTACAATGGTTGGAGTCGAAGATCTTTCAGGACAGCCACGAAGCGTTTCAAAATGTTCCAATGTTCACGTATTTAAGTAAAATGTTTGCTGAAAATTAGCCGATTTTTTATTGATTTCATTTTATCAAATCTAATGAACAAGCCCAGATTTTTATTAAGAGTAAGTTGTATATACTGTTGATATTTTTTTTCTTCTCACATGTAAAGTTTATTGATTGACATTTTATTGCAATATCTCATAGGGGAGCCACAAAAATTGTCAGTAAAAATGGGCTGGAAGCTGAAAAAGGTTGGGAAGCACAGCCCTAGCTTTTCTTTTTGTAGTAATTTTAGTGCTCCTGGATAATTTGAAAGTTACATGTGTTTTAATTTAAAGCAAAATTTGTTTTTAGCTAGGCATGAACTTCAAAAAACCTGTGCACCGGCAGAGCAAAAGCTAACCGAAAACTTCTGTGGTGCTAGGGACAAAATGATTTCGGTGAAGGTAAATTCATCTAAGTTCACTACAAACCTGCAAAAAACTTTTGGCACAAAAAATGCATATGCGAAAAAAAAATGCATAAAAAACTTTTGGCACAAAAATGCATACTTTCTGGCTGGTATAGTTTTATAGATTTGTTCCTTCCGTTACGTCCCTTTGCTTTGGAAATCTGTTTATAAGCAAGCATTGAAGAATGCATTGGAGCATTTAAAATCATCCCATATACAGCGCATTTTTGATGAAGTACCTTAGTGTGTATTGTTTTTAACCAGTGACATTTTGTTTGAAACATACGTAGATGAGGTAAACACAATAGTGAAAATAAATTTGCCTGTTTTTAGTGTGGTCAGGCAGTAAGTACCGCAATACATCCGCAGTGCCCCAGCAAAAAATTCGAAATTTGGTTTTCTTTCAATCAAAGGCTTTTGGTCAGACTATGGAGAAAACAATGGATGATTTATAACAAATTTAAAGTCTCCCGATTTGCGATAGGTTCTGTTTGCTCAAAGCGCACTTCTTTTGTTGGTTTCAAATATTTGAACAGCAACTAATGAGAAATCGAAAGCGATCACCAGTAACCAGTAGCAAATAACCAAAGGTACAAGTGCCCTTTCATAAGTCTGGAAAAGCATTTGACTTTTACGTAACGTGAGTGCAGATGGAACCCATGGTATAACTTTTATCTATAAGATTACAGTTTGGATGTTAAAAAGCACTAGTATTCATGGGTGTTGGCGTAAGGAGGTATAGTTGTGTCAGGGATGAAGAATACCTTCGGCACCCCCATATGCAAACTATAGGCTTGCGGGAAGAAATTCCACATTTTCTCAAAAAACAAAGTGAAGAGGAAGACTTTTATGAATCACGAAGTTACTCAAACTGTTACCAACATCATTGCCGTTGCAAAGGTGTCAAGATTTCGGGAATTTTGGCGACGGGTACGCTCCCCTTCCGCACAGTACGCCCTTGTTCATGGGCACCTGGACTAATGATGACAGTCAAAACTAAATAAGAAGATGGTTGAAAAATGTTTCGATTGTTATCATTAACAAAAAAAGAAACATAACAGAAGCTATCGGTGGGCATGATTGCTGCTGGTGATAGGGTGCATGATTTACATCGGGTGATCTAAGTCGCAGGAGCTCGGTGTCGTCACGAAACGTCATGAGCGCTACGAAGCCAGAACTGATAGTGAAGAACAAATACCAAGGGCAGGCTCTGCTGCAGTTATATGGAATGGAGGCCCGCTTAAGATATGATTTGACTGAAATATTAAAAAGGAATTTGTTGGTTTGACTGGTTCTAACATGAACATCTTCAATAAAAGCACGAAGGAACCGTGTGACAAACCAATAAAGCATACGTGAGACGGCTTCGTGCATCTAAAAATATTGCAATTGGTAAGGGTTTTGTGCAGGAACAGGAGCCGAGCCATAGATGGGTACATAGCCCAATTAAACAACCAAATTTTAATTTTATTCTTTGCAATAGAGAGCATTCTAGGGGGAAGTTCCCAGTGTGCTCAGGATGTATGCTCATGCGGATAAACCTCCAGGGCAAACTCTTTGTAGAAATAATCAAGAAAGCAATGCGAAAATTGCAAAAGGCGCTAGTCTAGTGAAGTTATAGCGCGTAGCAGCTTGCCTTCCGTGACGATATCATGACTGCAGTGTCAACCATTGATACGTGGTAAAACACAGCAATGCCGATGCAAAGGCAACAAACTGTTGTTACATTGACGTGATTTATGCTTGGTCTTTATCGCCAAACTGCCACATACGCATTGCTGGAATACGCCGCTTGTGTGTGCAACAAAGACTCATCAGCTGAATTTTCTGAGCAAGACTGATTAACAGCAGAAGTATTTAAAGCACTGGGGGCTTTGAATGCAATTATTCGCAACTACGAAAGATTGAACGACGCTTTCTTTTTCATATCATGATGAAGCACTACTGCGCTGCTTTCGTTCAACCGACAAAAGTTTTGACTCGGCTACATCGATTTCCTTATTTTTGGTGAAACTGCTATTCGCTGTTGCGTATTTTAAAATCATGATATTAGTTATACATAACACAGCATCGAGCTTCAATTTATTCAAGAAGTTTATAATTTCTTGTTGAGAAATAGTGTGAAATTGTTGCCGGGGTTTTGTTTAAAAGAAGAAATGTCTGCAAACTTTGCTCATTAAGCTGTAGCAAACGGTAAACTTAATCAAAAATTTTGAACTTAATCAGGGAAGAATCTGCGCAACTATATTTTCTAACCCAGTGGTGGGCAAACGGCAGCCCGTGGGTCGCCTGCCAGTGGCGTCTCCAGGGCGGCGCAGTTTGGGGCAACTGCACCCAAATGTTTGTAGCGCCCCGTTGAATGGTTCTCCTTTGATATAAATGCGCCCCTTTTTGGAGACTATTGAAGTAGCAACATTGATTTTAAAAACTCTGAATTCAAGGTTCTTAAACTTCTTCAGTCACTGCCCTTTGATGTTAGTCATTGATATTCACGCCTCGCCTAACCTCAAAATCAAACACAACAACAGAGCAACAGTTGATTTTCCATTATCCTGCTTAATTCATCCGTGTTTTGGAAACTAGTAGTTGAATTCGACTCTTTGTTAAAGACAACGCACATCCCAATTCGGCTTCACATTCTAGTTTGCTCAGGGATTTTTTCTTGTCCGCTTTGTTTTTATTATGGCGTTGATAGCGATATGATAATATATTTACGAATAAAAGAAACAATGCATTTAATCCTTTTCAACAATATGTCGTTGCCATACTCGTGCCCCCTTGCGAACCTTTCGCTCCTCCCATTTCAAGAACCCAGGTTCTAAACTAAGCAAGGTTTTACATTCTGAACTGCAGGATTTGTTGTTGAACTGCAGGATTTGTATGCCGGACTTTTTCTCAGCTTCTATCGAACATTATTAACAATGCTATTCTGTGGTACTGCAATAATGCTACTGTTCAGTGATTTCTTTCCAGCGTGATAAATGCTCAGCCTCACTCAAGTAATCACCAACGCAGTCGCTTTCCCTAAAACAGCACGGTTCTGGATTTGCCGCTGGGCTGTGCAAAATTGGTCTACTTTTGTCACAAGTTTATTTTTTAATGCTTGATGGCAGCATGGAAAGGAAAAGACAGTAATGAAAATAGGAATGCAGTTGGAAAGCTTATAACTGACGCAAGGTTCTAGCAAACTGAAAAACAGCTTCTGCCGACAACTGGTCATGTGTTGGACAGATTTGCTGAGATAAGCGTGGCCTTACTTAGATCGTACACCTGATAATTTAAAAGAACTGTTGAGCGTAAGTAATATGCTTCCAAAATTGATAAGCTACGCTCAGACGAGTAGCTAGAAATTTTGATAAGGGGGCAAACATCAATCAAGTCTAAACATTTAAATATTTAATGTCCCACGTTTTAAAAGCATCATCGATAAAACGTGCATTTGTCTGGCGCTTTATCCTCAACAATTGTGTCCAGATTTAAGCCGGCAAATAAGACGTCTATTTTCGTTGAATTGCCTAAATTAGAAGTTCGTTTTTAGTGAAGTTCTAAGCTTCTACTTTGGATGAAAACCATCGCTTGCTCGTAAAACTCTCCTGAAAAAGCGCTTGTGAAAATCTCGATGCTATAAGTCAAGCGTGGGGAACCCATTTACTATCACGGGCCGCATGAAATGTGGAATGTCGCGGGCCACAAAAATGATTGTTTTTATGCTAAAATTCTAACTTCATCTTCCTAAGGAAAAAAGGAAAGAAAACTATAAGGATCGCTAGAGACTTTTCATGACTAACTGTCTAAAATATCTGCTTATCATGGAGTTTCATTTTGGCGCGATGCTGTATTGTAACTTAGGTAATACATTTTCTGATGCGAGCCATTTTGAATGTTCACGTGGGCCGCAGGTTTCAGGTTCCCCACCCCTGCATAAGCGCAAGATATGCTGTATATGCTTTTTGCAGCCAATATTGCAGTTGAGCAAGAGGTCATCGTGTCCCCCATTATGATTGCGCTTTTTACATTTACACGCTTCTGTTGTACACCAACACACGTTCAATCGAAGCCGAGTAGCGACTTTGCCCTATGACACCGACTCCCGAAGTAGGCTTTCTACAAAACTTGCGCGCATGTAAGACGTGGATCCTCTTGTTCAATCCTTGAGCGACTAATTGACGTGTACAGCTGATAAACGTAAACCCTAGAGTCTCTCATTGTGTTTGAAACATATTTGGATCTTATGTCATTCACACGCCATGAAATACGACTGCGGCAGCATTTTTGTACACTACTTGCACTAAACTCGCTTCCCAAAAACGATTAGCTATTTACCCAGCTATTTAGAGAGTTAACACAAAATGTGACGATGGTTGTGTATTTGCGAAAAAGGAGTCACAATGGATTATCACCACGACTCTGCACTACAGTTAAGAAATTCAGTAGGCTACTTGTCGCCGCAGCCACAATGGTTGGTTGGTTGATTTAGCCAGTTTAGCGTAACCGGTTGAAGTCTTTTTTCAAAAACATTAGTGTCGACATGCACTTTATCGAGAAAGTAGATTGCAAGCTAACTGTAAGTAATGGCAGTGGCATGCCCTCAGCACTTATAAAATGAAAGCATATTCCTACTAACGTTAGATTTTGCTGCTGACTCTTCCAGTTGCAGCTAAATGATTTCTAATTTTATAGTATAGGATAGGGTGGCAGTTAACATCAGATGAAAGTTGAAACACGAGATGATGCGCAGGTCGGACCCAGGTTACTTGACAAGACTGATTTTTTTCTCGCCGGCAAGGTAATGGAAATCATTGATGAAAACGTTAAGCTCCACATAGTTGTGATTAAACCGTCACAATCACAATTCATGTCTAATCATCACAAATAAATATCTAGAATAAATGTTATCGTTGCTAAACAGTGTCTACGGCATAATTGCGTAATAAAAAAAACTTTGAAACTGAAATGCTTCTTAGCCAAAATGTGAGGTTCGAAGCATATAAAATGTATATAACCGTTATATTCACGCATTTAGTTTTAAAACTGAACAAAAAATCTACGATGTTCATTTAAGGCAGGGTTTCCCAACCTGTGGAACGCGTACCACTAGTGGCACGCGAAGGTCTTCCAGGTGGTATGCGAGTTACTTTCCATGTTTTCACAAAAATCTGGATTCACAGCTTTCTAGTTTACATATCGGACTTTGTTTCCAAATAAATAAATGTTCCTGTAGCCTGCTATTCTTATTGTGTGGTAATCTTATGAAATTCGATGCGCTGTTAGAAATTTTACGCCATGCATCAAACAATTGGTGGATGATAAACAAAAACAAAAATCTCATTAAATTTAGTTGTGGTCTGTTATTTTTATTTCATTGTATATTATTCTTCTTAATAAACTAAGATTCGATCAAATTAGTTGTTCTGGAAGAAGTGGTACGCGTCCAAAATACGGGGTGCCCAAGTGGTACGAAATCGTAAAAAGGTTGGGAACTTCTGGCTTAAGGCTACAGCTGATGCTACAGATAAAGATAAGTTACATTTGTAGCACGCCAGAGTTATCCGAGATAAATTTTTGCGATGTTCTTGAAATGAAGCCTACATTACCATTAGGTTGGATCAGTGGCGTACGCAGAAAATTTTCATGGGGGGGTCATTCAGTGGCATATGGTGGTAATTTGTATTTGATGTGCGTTGTTTGTGACGTCACAATTTAACGTCATATGCATGTTCCCAAACCAACGTTTGCGCGAAGTTTGTTGACATAAAATGCATATTCTTCTACACGCAATCTCCTTAATTTATGTGTCATTGCACTGAATATGAACTATTATCGCTCCTAATTAGGATATCGGAAGAAAATAAACTCAACACTACGACACAGCTTGTCCATATCTTGCTTCTGTTGAACGGTGTCACAACTTTTTAAAGCCTGGTCTAGTGGCATTGATCTTTTTTTCTTCACATCAAGAGTCCACTATCTAAGCATGTGAAGCAGCATTAAACACTTGATTGAAATTCTACTGTTATTCTGTATGTATTTTAGGGTAATATGCTTTTGGGCCATATGTGAATCTATCATGCGATTGGGATTGTTTCTTACGATAGCCAGCAGAGCTACCTGAAGTGGGAGTAATGTCGCAACAAATTTGTTTTTGAATTGTCGCTTCAGCAATAAATATGCGTTCATGTACATGTAACTTTAAGCTTTGTTTGGACACATGGTTGTCATTTACCTATTTACTTGCCTTCTGCTGTCTTTCTGATCTTGCAACGGATAGGAAAATAGACAAAAACAATGTCAAACAATAGCGCAGCATGCTGTTGCGTATATGTTTTAAATACATTTTGTAGATATAAGAGATTTTTTGGGACACCAAAAGTGTTCTTATTTACTTACTGTGCACCTTGTGTAAAACAGGGAACCATTTTTTTGACTCGCTTCTAAAGTTCTGCTAATTAATGATGTAAAGCGCTTTTAAATTGTAGTGATTTTCAGAAAGATGGAGTAGTTCAACCAACCAAAATAAACCACTTTCTTGACCTACAAAATATAACCACTTTTGTGTGATATACCCAAAGATCGTCACAGAGAATCTTGGGTATTTCAACAAGTGAAGACATTTATGGCGCCCTCCTGTATGACTGCCCTCCCAAACGCCTGGACGGATCCGCCACTGTCGCATGCAGCCCTCTCTGGGGTTCTGTGTGGCCCCATTGAATCGGACACAACTTAAACGCAGACATGACAGTTATAGCAACAACCTTGTGTTAAGAATTCTAAAGCAGAATTGTGACTATTAACACTTTTCCCACTGATATACTTGAGCCAAATTTTAAATTTATTTGTTGTAATCAAACCATGCTCCCTATATCTTGTATTATCTTACAGCGCATCGCCCAATTTTGTTAGAGCGCACCGCCCAAAACCACCCAAAGCCCACAAAGGTTTGGCCCTTTTACGTTTCATGGCACACTGATGCAACCCTGTCTCTGAAAAGTTTGCCAAACACTCTTCTAACCAATCAGTGATTGCCACATCACAACCACTTTCAATTCACGCTTTCTTACTTTCCTTATTACTATGAATCATAAGAAAGTGTAAGGCAACTTGCGTTTATGCAACAAGAATTTCAAGCAGCGCCAAAAAAAACATTGTGCGAATAAAGCTTCACTGTTTTTGTATTCTTGCCACATGCTGGGTGATCGAAAATCAAGGCATGTGACTTAACCTAATTGTTTAAAGCTGTTTGCATTATACGTTTTTCCGCTACCAAGGTATAATATGACCATTACAAAACACGCGATTGTAGTTTTAAAATGTTTGATATAAGCAACGAACCAGGCGGATCTAGGGGGGAGATTGGGGCGATCGCCCCCCCTAAAACCTAAAAAAGGAACTTTTTTCACCATGATTTTGAACAATTCGGAAAACAGCATTCGCAATCTAAGGCCATTTTGGCGTCCATTGTTTTGTCACAGCAGTGTTGTGAAGTATACCTCATCTCTCCTACAATAGTGAACCCGTAATGAGACTTGACTACCAAATATCGCTGAAATCGCCCCCACCCCTAAACTCACTGGCTGGATCCGCCCCTACAACGAACTGCATTTATTGGAAATCTGATAGTTGACGCAGCATTTTTTAAAAGTAAACTGTGGCTTAAATATCACCTGAGCCTCTTGTCCCTGCGTGCCGCTGAGGTTTGTCTAGGTCAGGGCTTCTTCACACTGTGGGTCGCGACCCCAAGTGGGGTCGCGAAATGTAATTTAGGAGTCGCGAAACAAATTGGCTTGAAGAATCAGATATAACAATTTTTGTAAACTTTACAAGAAAATTAAAATCAGGCCTACAGTGAATCTATTTCTAATGCATTTTTAGGGCCAATGTCGTACTTTATGCTGTCAGTTGTTTACTAGGATGTCTACCTGAGCTATCAAATGATAATAACAATCAACCAAGCACAGGTTATGCGTTGCTACGACATGATTGTTTTAACCTACTTACCAATATTGACCTTATTGTATTCATTCCGACCCGGAATGGTTTTGTTTAGAACTCTAGGTCTAGGAGGTAGGCTAACTGCTCTGAGAGCACACCGAGTAGTTTTAGACTAAAGTTGAAAACTTCATGCAGTGCACAGTTTCAGAACCACCTTGGACTTTGATTCAGGAAAAATTGCATCCACAAACCAATGAACCATATACAGTTGATATTTTAGGAGGCAACACACCTGCCATGTCCATGAGTTTGCGGAGCTATTAAACGACAAAAGTTTGCAACTGGAATTTTCAAAACAGAGTTTATGTCATTTTTGGATAAGCACAAGAAATGAATGCTCAGTCATTTCTGATCTAGCCATTCATAAACTCTTAGGCTTTTGCACAACATATTTGTGTGAAGCGGTACTCTCAAAATTGATAAACATGAAGTCCACAAACTGATCCTTTTTGAAAAATGTTAAGAATGTCCTTCGTCCTGCGTTGTCTTGTATCAGTCGACGAATGGATGATCTGTGTAAAAATTATCAAGTGCATCCATCCCATTAGTTGTGCTTGACAATTCCTGTAAACTGAATTCTATTTTTGTTAATTTTTTTCGCCGTACTGTTGCCATTACGTGGTAGTTTTATGACTGTATAGTTACTTTCCTGGATTGTGTGCATTTGTATGATTTCGCCACAGACAAAAATGCCTCTTGAGATTTGTGATGAGACGTTTACACGTATCATTAACATCTAGGCAATCCATCAAGGGGTCGCATAAAAAAACGTTTTATAAAATGGGCCGCAGGACAAAAAAGTTTGAGAAGCCCTGGTCTAGGTGTTATGCATCAGCTCATAAATGTAATATCTTTTGCTTCAGAAAATTTTTCATCTTTCAACAGTGAAAGATATCGTTGCATTTTGTATCTGCTGGTTCGTGTGCCCAGGAAAGCGAGAATCACTGGAAAATTTTATACATGTCGACATTTCCATACCAGGAACAAACACGAGGTTTCTTTTCCCTTAGGAAACAGAACACTTTTTCAAGGCATCTGAGGTCGATTTTCACGCACATGTTAATAAAAATGTCTTTACCGCATTTCCAAGCACACAGAATACGCTGTATGGCAAGCTGTGAACTAAAATTGGCCGACTAAAATAAACCCAATCAAAAGGTGATGAAAAACACTTTTAAAATTGAGCCATATTTTCATCAAAATAGGATTTATTTTTAAAAAGTTTGAAATCTGCAAACGTGCATGTACTGAAAAAATAAGAAAATGAATTTTTTAATACTTTTTGCAATAAGTAGCCGATGTATGGATGAAGTTTTTTTATCACAGTGATAGCCCAAAACAGTAATAAAATATACTTCTGCCCTTTATCACGTTGGTCATTCATTGATTTATATTTTCCATGCGAAGAAACTCCGTATTGGCAGTTATTTGTATACTTGCACCCTATTGCAATTGAAAACAATTTTTTACACTTACAACTTCGTGCCCAGTGGACAACACTCGTTATTTTATCAGTCAAAGTAAAGGTTTCAAACACTAACCTGATGAAAGGTGAGATTGGCCAGGTCGGAATGAGTAAAAACTCGCACATTTTCCGGAGACAGCGCAGCCTGATCTGGTGCACTTGTTGGCAAATGGACGAAAGCTAGATTAGCAACACTTGCTCGTGCTGCTCCCAAGGCTTTCGTTCCCTTGGATGATAAGTCTTTAAGTTCCATAGCGTTCAAGAATGTCTTTAATTAAATTGGGTATCTTGGTGTTTTAAGAGGTTGTCAATCCATACCTTCAATCATACAGGTTGCTCCAAATACTCAGGTGACTTTATGCGAAACTAACTTTCCCTGTCTGTTAAAACTCAAACTCTGAAATAAAGGAAATTATTACCGTAGCTCTCGCGGTGTAAAGAGGAAACAACCTGATTGTTTTTCTTATTCCTGTCTTCACATGCGGAAACTTTTGAGAGCTAAGTAGAAATTGCGCGGTGAACTGCTCCGATTATAAAAAGTTGAATCCATTTGACATTCTCCCCACATGGACCAATGTCTCTCCATTCTGAAGGTATTTGCACGGTTGGGTTCAAGAAAAGGTTCACGAACAATGCTGTCATTGACTTGTCACCAAAGCAAAAATCACTAAAAAGTGGCAGTGTGCCCCCGGAGCAAGTAAGTGGAATTGTTATGCTGTAGACCACGCGTGGCACTCCCAAGGGTATAAAAAGAGTATACTGAAACCGAATTGATCGTTAGTATATGATATGAAGCTGCTTGAATATTCTATCAATAAAAATAGTACACTTTCACAAACACTTTCAAGTAATGAAGTGCCATCCCCAACTTCACGACTCACTTAAAATGATTAAGTAAATGATAGTCTTTTAAACTCGAAGGCAAAAAAGTAAAGGTCCAAAAAAATAATGTGTCCTCTGAAAACGCTAAAATGCCAAAATTTTCTTTCGGCTCCTTGAAAATTTTATTTAATATAAGCTATGGTTTTTCATTTGAATAAAAGTTTTCATTTGAATGAAAGATTTTGTTTCAATAAGAGCTGATGATGCCTACCTAGTAGAGGAAATATATTCTGCAAGCTCTCAGTGTCTGATTGTTTGGTGGGAAAGGATTCCTTTCTATAGACCAGGGGTCCCAACCTTTTTCTTACCATGTACCCCTTCAGCATGCAACAGGTTAGCATGTACCCCTTCAGCTTTTCAACAGAATAATATGTACCCCTAAAATTTCTTATGACGAAATATTTTATCATTATTGTTCATAGAAAAAAACATATAATGATTTTTGAAAAGATTATTCACTGATATATGTATAAATATTTGGAAATAAATGGTACTTAAATGTTTTTTTCTCTTCTATTGCTAACCTTAAATGTACCCCTTCGAATAAGTAAATGTACCCCAGGTTGGGAATTCCTGCTATAGACTATGGCTTTTCATTGAGATTTTTGAGTGGTTTATTATCTGCGATGGGCTCACCGTCGAATCGTACAAGTCGATCTCTGTGGATATATCGTTCAGATAAGCTAGACTTCGGGATATACTTCGAGTTCATGATTTCATCATCTAATACCGCCAGACGATATGCTTTGTTAGGAGGTCGGTGTTTGTGACACTCCTGGACAATTTGATCTCTTCCTCGGCGCCACGCTGCAGGCCGCTAATGGAACTAGACCCCATGTTTACATGTTGAAGTTGAACCGTCTGACACCGCAAGTGAGCCTGACACGCGCAATAGTCCGGAGATGGACATTCCAGCAGATATACTGATGTCGCGGGTCGAAATCACGGAGTGATTTCTGGCATTGGTTTTGTGAAGAGCACGTCGCTTTTACGATTTTCCATAAACCCATTTATGAAAATTGCTTGCTTAGCCTTTCTTCTCCGGGTTAGGCCTTTATTAACTTGTGTGGCACAACTTCAACGAGAGGAATGATCGCTTTAGGAAAGTTCAAAGCAAACCCAGGCATGTTCTCGTGTCACCGAATTGCCCAGTCATCAGTAGACCACACTCCTAGAAAGTCACAAGAAAAATGTGGTCAGTGCTTGGAGGTTAGGTTCAGCTGCAGGGGCTGACAGAGATGAGAAATTTGTTCTACCTGCCTAACGGTTCCCCATACTAACCTGATTGTGTTTTATGGCTGCCTCTTCAGACAGTTCACTGCTCTTAAAAACAGTTCAATCTAACCAAAAGCCTGATCAACAGCTGGGTAGCCAATCCAGACCAGAGTGAATTTGAAAATGAAGATGACAAAAGGGTATTTCAGTTTATCAAAAACTGAAAAACTTTCGAACTGCTATCCCATGGCCAGTTGCAGTCATGTCCATTGCCCAGAACCGCATGGCTTGTCGAATAAATAGTAGCATTTTTATGGTGTCCTCTACGCTTCTATTTGCTGTTTGTGTTTCTGCCTATCACGACAGCGATTGAACCAAATGTTTGCTTGTTATAGAGCGTTGCGTTTCTCAAGATATTGCTATTTTTAGCAGCTTCTACCTAGCTTAAAAAAGGTGATCAAGGTTTGGGTGATGAAAATGTGATAGCCCTATATATGAAACAAGATAAATCGCAAATTTTATATATCCGAATCGTTGTTTTGAGCCACTGCTGAGAATTTTAGCTCCAACTGACAAGTCAGGATCGTCGCAGAACTACCCATTTTCTTTCACATTAGTGCCATCTGTCACCTGACTGTCATGAAGAAAGATTCTATTTCACGCTTTGTGACTCGCAATGTTCGTTTCCTCGCAAAAGTCACAGCTGACCAGCGACAAATGAATTACCCATGCCCCTCGCAGTATTTTAAGGAACAAAACCATTGCGATTTCTTAAAATTTAACTTCTGTAATGAAGTGAAGCGGAACCACCAGCAAGGAAAAAAATTCTGGAGCTAAATTTGTTTGAAGATGTTTATAATTTTGCCAATCTATGGAGCAGATCAAAGGTCAACTACAAGCCTCGGTTTAGTTGTCGCTGTGTTTAGAAATAAAAGTTCATAAGCGTAGAAAAGAATTTTCAAAGTTGCATGTTCGTGTGATGATACATATTTTGTGCTATAATCTGTGTACACCAAATGTCAATGAATTCACTGATAGGAAAATAATTTTTTGCTATTCGGAAATTGAAAGAAGAACGCTTTTTTTACAGAGCTAAACAACAACGCACATAGTTATCAGCTGAAAAATGTTGTAAAAAACGCAGCAACGCACTAATGACAACCATCATAGCCATGAAAATAACCGTCCAAGTGTGTCTTTTTCTAAAAAGGAGGATAAGTTTTGAAAAATAATAAGATCGCATATTTTGGGATCCTCCCATTTGTTTGAATTGGCCTTATCTGTGAAATAAATTTGAAATACCTATACTTTGTAACACGAGACATGCTGATACGAAGGTTATTAAAAACACTATCGTTCCAGGACAATCGCGTCCAAATGTTTAAACTTTGTATATTGAGTTTCAAATGCTGCTTACAACTGTTAAGTTTGTCATTCAATAATGCACAACTTTAGTTGCTCATAAGGATGAAAAATGTAAGCAGATTGAGAGGGCATACCAATTTATGGCAATAAAAATTCACTTGAGTCAAATTGTTTTGGTACTTCAAACTATCTTTCATCGACATGAAAGCACTTCACAGTGTGTGACAAACTGACAGACCCTGATAACAACTTGTTTGTTACAAATGATCGCAACAGGGGTTGTTTCAACCGCAATAAAACTGGTCGACATGCACGAAAACACCCCCTCCTTGTTTACGAAGAAGTATGATTTGTGTTAATAGCATATCATGTTAAGGGGGAAAGTGTATGTTTTGAATCTTAAAACACAATGAGTTCAAAGAATGCTGCGAATCGCACGCAAATTTTGACTTTATGACCTCCACTAAAAAAAGAAATTTTCGACATTAGCGACCCGCGCAAGATGTATTCCGCTGCGACATAAAAATAAGAATAAAGATCTTTTATCACCAATTAATGAAAACATTATTTTTTTAAATGGTGATAACCAAATAGTGGATACAGCAAGAATCTACCCAAAGATGCAGTAAGTCTTTTTAAAATTGGTTTGCATTTAACGAAGTTTTAACTTTTGTTCTGCTGTCATCTTAGCGTACTGTCACCTCGCATTTAGGTTACCATTGCTTTATTGTTCTTTATTGTTCAGTAAAGTTATTCGTTTCTTTATTTTTTCGTAGATATATCTTCAGGTGTACAACCAATTTGATTAAAGTTCATACTTCCATAATATTACGAGAAAACTTACAGCTCAAGTGATCGTGTTCCTTCAACTGCTGTTGGCTACACCACTGTGCTAATCGTCTAGGGTCGGCATTAACTGTCCAAGAGTGATTGACGAACTTACAAAAAGATAACTTCGACTTTGCATCTTCGCTCTTTGAAAATGTTATACATGCTCTCATAGAACAACTGCATTTCGTAATGTCTTCTCCTCACACTTAAATAAACTTCCTCCGCTGTCCGGATGTCCTCCTCCAACCACAAAAACCAAGTACACTAAGTGTGAAAACGTATACCAATGAATACCACAGAGATCGAAACAGCGCTTGTGTTACCTCGAGGGTGAATATTTATGACCGTTGCCGACCTGCTCGCGCGCTTGAAGAGCCTACGGTTTTGTTCGCATTTGGTGGAAGTGGTTCCGGACCGATATATCTGATTCAAAACATCAATTCGCTTGCGCTTGACTTCCACAAAAATTTGCTTTTCGAGCGACAGTCGAGCAAACCATTGAATGCGCAAGGCAACCGTAAAGATTGTGGTCTGATGTTTTTGCTGATCTGCAGGCTCTTTAGCAGTCCATCTGAACCTGTTGTGAGGCTGCAAATCTTTGGGAAAAGCCTTGCTGCGTTATCTTCGAAAAATCTTTTTGTTTTCTTTGTCACGAAAAGTTTATTTCAAAGGGCGGTTCCATTTGCACTACAGCAACTATTATTTAAGCATTCGTCGGGAAGCTTTCCGCGATGTGTACAGAGTAAAGCCAATCGCTCACAAGGATGTCTGCGGCTCGGCTATGCTATTTGCGCAGAGGGCTGATAATTTTTGTTACCTTACACATGCGCCTGTAAGAACTGAAGAGAAAAGTTAGGAACATAAAGGTTCAGCACATATTTCAATCTTTGGACAAGCAGCAAACTAAGCAAATTGCCCTTGAAACCACAAAAACCACGAATATCTGGAGTTAACCTTTCCTGCTGCACACAGCAGTATGCCTTAGTTTTGCTTCCGTGCAAATTATCCAAAAAAAACTTATTATAAAGCAGAACTCAGGCCTGGCACCTTGTTTTTTACATTCAGATATTTGCAGAAGAGTTCAGTGATATCCAAACAAGCTTATTTAGAACCAACATAATCTCATGATTTTGGTGTTGGAGAACTTTTATTAGCAAAACATTTTAAGTTCGAATCGGTATGTTAACGCAAAAGTGCCTTGAAAGAAACAGAAATGCCATAATTGTACGAACTACGTCCTTTTTTCCGTGTAAACCACAATGCGAAAAACTGTCTTACGATTTAATGCATTTGTGCGACGCTTAATGCATACAAAGTATGTTGAGATCCTTTCAAACGGTAGATTTTCGACTTCTGACGGCATCTTGAAATTACTGTATTTTATATATAAGACCACTCCCAAAACACACATGCATCCTCTCCAGAGTTTTTTGAGGTTTGACCTGGATGACTATTAACACATCTTAAGAGACCGCTACTATTTTATCTTAATACCGGGATGGGTGGAAAGCAAGGTTTTAATGTATTTTGGTGGAGATCGTAAAGACTGCTTTACCGTACTTTGAGAGACCGTTTTTGTCTGTCAAAATACCTTAAAAATATTGCATCCTGTATGGCAAAGTAAATTGAAACCGTTCCGCCACCGATGCTATTTTTTGTGAGTTTATCGAAATTGACATGCTGCTAACTTTGTGGCGTGGATCTCTTACAGAGTCATGCAAACCATTTGACGAAATTGCTACTCACTGCCTATTGCAAAAGTTGGCTAAAGAGCAAAAAGCGTAAAGTTGCCTGGTCTTTCAGGTTTGTTCCTTTTATTTTTAGACTATCAAGCGAGAAAGTAGGAAAGGATCATCAAAATACTGAGTTAGCTATGAAAACTTTCATCCAGTGACGGATTTACGCATATGCAAAATAGGTCATGGCCTAGGGCCCCGCGCTTTTGGGGGCCCCGCGCAACTCGTTCCCATGACGACTCATTGTTCTTTATAGAAAGATTTATAGCAGCTATGTGTAGCCAGACATTTTGATAGGGGTGATAAGAAATCGGGATCCTCGCTTTGCTCATGAGTTTAAAGAAACATTCATAAATTGACGTCATTTTGCTACAGTGGCCTACGTGTCCACCTTGGGTACGGCCCTCTCCTACAGTATATACAGTAAACCTCGGTTAATCCAGATTCCGTTAATCCGGATCTTCGCCAAAACCGGATAAATCTGGGGGTACGAATGATTTCTAACGATTTTATTTTGTAAAAATCTTCGGTTTATCCGGATTTTTTAATTCGGTTCTTGGCCAATACCGGATAAAATTTTCTCTTTTCACATCTCGTAATCCGGATTTTTGTCTCTAGGAAAGATTCAGCAGCTTTCAGACGCAACACAAACGTGCTCACGATCACCAACGAGCATTTAGAATTATAATAACAACCGCCGCAACTGCGTGCAACATTCAACTAATCGCAGAGACGATTATTGCGTCACACGCGAACAATGGCTTGTGTTGAACATAACGCTCAAGGCACGCCGCCTCAGCAGGGTTTCAGTCTATTGATCAGTGTTGAGTGTACTTGTGTAGAACATTGTCCCTGAGTGTATTGTACTCGGTAACATGGCTGGAGGGCATTACCCTCCAATAGAGTGCCTGCATATGGACCAGCCGCAGAAATCTCTGCGTCAGTCCAAAACCCAAGATTTCTTTGCAGCTAAGTAATCTAAAATTATGAACTTGAGATTGTTCATAACTGCCTGGACTACTCTGGCAGTAACTACTCTGATGTACCACTGTAAAAGCATCAATAAATTCGTCTTGTTTCTGCGAAAGTCTGCTGTTGAGTCGTAAATATATTCAATTTAAGTAATTTTCACCAATATCTCAGTACTTAGACGCCGTCAGGTTAAAAACCACTATCTTCGGTTAATCCGGATCTTCGCTTAAACTGGATAAAATCGTCAGTCAAAGCGAATCCGGATTAACCGAGTTTTACTTTACTTTGTTGTTCTGTAGTGATTTATAGTAAAGGTAGAGTTTTGATTTATAAAATTTCGTTATTTAATTTATCAGTGGGGGTTTCCGTTGTCAAAGTTGTTGTAGCAGTAAATCATTTAGTCTTTTCTGAACTACTGTAGCCTTAGTCACTGCTGCACAGTGGTCTCTGGTAGTAAACGGTTAGTGGATTACGCTTTCTGGAATATGAGCCTTAGTGGGCAAATTTGTAGCGTCTTTGATGTGGATCTTACGTTTGATTTCTTCCAACTAGATCGTCAGATTACAGTGCTTGCTTGTTGAAGCTTTAGATGTTAGTTAAATCAGCTAGAACAGTTTCTCGTGAGTTTCACTTGGAAAAAAGTGTTTGCATTGGGCTTACTTCACATATGGTTAGCTGGGGTGTTGCGACAATATTTTGCTGTACACAGGGCCGGCGTTAGCAAGTGCGGGGCTCGATTTGAAACACTTTTGCGGGGCCCCACTCAGTGGTGTGTAGAAATTTTTGATGGGGTGCATCAAGGCGCAGGTTAATGATAGAAATCAGTGATGTTACAAAGGTGAGACCTCTCCAGCAAATAATTCAATGGACAGCGTCATAAAAACCAATAAATAAAAGAATAACAACCCTCGTTTAATACTTTCTCTCTGACCCGGTGCCTACGTAATCAGAAGGAAAGTACGAGTGTAGTACCTGCAGAGAGGAGAGGTATTAAGTGCTGTGCTATAGTGCATATCCAGAGCTAAAAAGTTTGCAGCAGTAGCAAAAGTCTTATATTTTTCCGGGCCAGGAATAATAGCGATGGATGACCTACCGCTTCATCATTTGATGGTAATCTTTTGCAGCTTAGATAACTGTGTCCTATCACTCTCGTTTCGAAAACTTCTATTGTGATTGCAGGTGGCCCTATTTGGGCTAAATAGTCCAGGGTAGCCCCTAAGATTCCGACTCATGACACCTTAGGCGTAGCCAGGGAGGCCAAAGGGGCTATGGCCCACCCCCAAATTTTTAGAAAATATAGCCATTTTGTGCTTTAAGAGGCGTTTTTCCAAACGAAATAGTGTTATTCTCCTAAAATCAAACATTTTGAACCCACCTAAATTTTTGGTCTGGCTACGCCACTGCATGACACCTGGCTAAGTAGCAGAATTATTTGTTCATCCACATTTTGAGTGTTCTTGGTCGCATGCCTCACCAGATGCACATCCGACGAGGTTCCTTTTTTGTTTGAATCAACAGTTTCGAAACGACTTGTATCACTCAATCAGATAAATTCGATCTTCTGGCGTTTATCTTATTATTTTGCCGACTTTTCGCCCACCTATTCAAGTAAGCTTCTTCAGGGCATCTCAGGGCATGCAAATAAAATAATCGCCAGATCGAATTCATCTGATTGATTTGAAACCTGGTGGCAAATGCTATGCAACAACATGAGTAACAAAAAGAATAGACTTGTATCATTTCCGGTACATAAACTTCCACTTTTACTATCTGGTATAACATAACCAGGCTGGCTGCCTACGTTGTCGCCATCTTGAATGTAGTGTGGCATTGAGGGTATACCCTCAGTGGTTTAAATACTTGTCCAACGCAGCTTTGTTTTTTTTCTGCTTTGGTCTTTTTTTCTTTAGCTTTAGGCCTCTTTTGGCTGCCGCTTAATACTTTCGGCCTATGTCTCTTGGTCTTTGACTCATAATATTTCGCTTAGTTACAGACAAAATATATTCTTAAATAAATAGCCCTAATTCGACTTTTTAAAGCCAAAAACAAAACACCTGCCTATAACTATATACTTTACACGTGAAAAACCACTTAATAGAGCACCAATTAAAGGAGTAAAAACCGCTTATTACAGCAGGTATTAAATATCCCGGAGAAGGTAAAAATTCTTTTCTGTATTAACACTAAAGAAATATCTGAAATGTTTGTAGATATCCCAATAAGTTTAAAACTACTTTTTAATTTTTCAAAACAAGCAAGTGGTGTAGTAGCCTCAAACTTCTACGAAAGTTATTCCACTTTTCAGACTTTTTGCAAATTTCAATTTGTTAGGCTATATCTCAGAAATTACGACGCCGATCTGTGACATTGATGCCGTAACCCTTGTTTCGGCGGTATTTCATAATGCAGTTTTCACCACAAGAGCATCATGAGGCTTACTTCACTTGAACCAAATTGTCGCTTCTGTTACTTTGCAAATGGCTTAACTGTTAGTGGTTTTTTGTTACTTTTTAAGGAACCGTTATTTTTTTGCGCACCTGAAATAGTCATTCACAATTAAAACTAGGTATATTTCAAACGTTTTCGCCAATAATCTCAGATGGTTGACTCTGATGATAGGTTGCCTCATCAAATCTTTACGAGAGGGAAATGAACAACGCTATTAAAACACTAAGTCGCACACAGTTCCAATTACGAACTAAATGTTCTCTTCAGAAGACAAGTAGTAGTAACTATTGAAATATCAACATTCTGAACCATCGAAACGTATTTTGCAGCAACTATTGAAACCTGACCTGCCAAATACGAAACGATTTTATAAATGAAACAGAAAACAACTTCAAAATTTAAGCCCTTTTTGCCTTAACGATCGAGGTGCTAGTGAAAAAAACTCGTCTACACACCACTGAAGACAACGACCATTCTTACGATAGAATTATGATGAGGGCGCTAAAAACCGTGCAGTTCACTTGGATTTTCGTTGGCAACGGATCCCACGCGCCCCTCCAGAGTTTTCTTAAGGCTTGACCTTGCTGACCGCAAAGACATTTTGAGAGATCGCAACTGTTTCATCTGAATGCCGAGATGATTGTAAAGCAAGCTTTTGGTGTGCTTTGATGGTGGTAGTAAAGCGCGAATTTCTACTGTATTTTGAGAGACCGTTGGAAAAATTTGAGAACGATTGTGGTCTCTCAAAGCAACTTGAAAAACACTCTGCCCCGCGCCGGCTCTATACACAAGCAGCTTCGATAGAAAGTGTAAGTTTGTTTTGGTAAGTGGACGAAGCGCGGGGCCCCCTTCGGCGCGGGGCCCGATTAAAAGGAATCGTTCAAATCCGCTTAAAACCGGCCCTGGCTGTGCAAATCTTGTCTTCATGCTGTTTGCCATTAGCCCATAGCATAGGGGATTAAAACACTACATCTGTATTGCTTGGAAAATGACAACTTAAAAACGGCATAAATAAACCCTGTGTTGTTCTATAAAATATTTGGTAGTTTATGTACAGCTAATCAGATAGACAACTAGACGATATGTTCGAGGGCAGCAACACGGTCCCACATGAAAATTTATATATCCGAAAAAATAAGCCTGCAAAAAACGTTAGAAATCACGGAAATTTAACGAGGAGATTTTCTGAAATACATGAAAGAGTTATAAATTCCAAGAAAGAATCGCATTGTCATTTGGTCTTGAGAAGAATGTAGGAAAGGCTTTAATTTCTGTTGAAGATCTAAGGCAATCATAGAACCACAAAGTCGCCACTGCAAAAGATAGATTATTGAAAGGGCACTACACATAATAGAGTCATACTTTCACGCTTTTAAAACAAGCGACCAAAATAGGTCACACCTGCATGGGGACCCAAAAACTAAGATGGTCTAGGGCCCCGCGCTCCCTAATCCGTCCCTGCTTTTATCTTGATTATTTTTATAAACTCTCATTTGATTCAAATTCAGAGCTTTCCATTTTTGTGCAATGTATGCTTTTCTTCATTTGCGGTGTATACATCGGAAAGTTACTAAAATCTCGTGTAGCTAACGCAAAATAAAACAAGCTAGCTTCTGGCAAACAATTAATTTTCCAGTCTCTTTCCTTCGATGTGACTGCTATATTATAGGCAAGCAATCAAAGCTGCGCGTTAGTTTACTTAGACAGATGCATCAATTAAGTATCAACCTATTGAAAGTATAGTTAGCAAGCAGTGAAGATTTGTTGTCAAAAATTATGTTTGGAATTACAAAAAATAGAGTCAAGTGTTAGCGAGACACCAATTTCGGAAACACCTGAAATGTTCTTATCAGTAGGAAGTACAATACACGCAACAGTCTCATATATTTGCGCAGCCTGAATAGTAACCGACTACTGGAGAACATACGGCAATGCACCAGCTGTTTAAAAGTAAAATGTTTACTAATTTCTGCAAAAGTTTGTGTTGGGTTGTTTTATTAAGAAATCGCTTTGAAAACGGAATTCTTTGATATCGATTTATGCTTTTTTTGTTAGTGTGTTTTCACAGCTGTTTTGCACAAAAAGTTTGTTTTCTGCAAAACCTTTTGACCCTGTGCAATTTTCATCCCTCTACGTTCCTTTACTGCACAGCCAGTATTGTGGCATTTCAGCAAACTTTCCTATTTGTCATATATTGTGGCTTTGGGCTTGCGTGGAAAGAGCAGCGTGGAAACGTGTGGCAAGAAATTGCTGCATAATATATAGCTCAAGCAATCTTCACTTCTTGGACACCTTTTATCGGAAATTAAGCTAATCTGATACTTCTTCAAAATACTTTTATTTCAGAAATGAACTGCGATAAAGCGTTAGAAATCTGCGGGAGGAAGCACTGGAGAATAGTCTACATCTACGACGTCGTTCCTTGGTATGGAATAATGTTTCTTTTTTCTTTTCGGAAATTTGAACAGTGAGATGTACAAGAGTAGGCATTGCTTCAATGACTCTTTCAAAAACAAACTTTTCCTGGTTTTTTCCAACAACTCATTAATAAAGTTAGAAATTCTAGAGGAATAAGTAGTTGTACTAGATTTTCGCTAAATCCAGCAAAATCATTGTCAGCGTTCTACTCACACGCCAATTTAGTCAAATTCATGCTGCAAGTTGCAAATAATAATACAATGGTCGCTTATACGAAAAGTTAATTTTTATCCCATTCGCACATTTTACAATTACGCGTTAGCCCCTTCCTTCACATTTCATTGGCTTGCCAACAGTGGCGTAGCTAACGGGGGACGAGCCGCACTCCCTGGCAAGCTAAATGCAAAAACTGGGACTCCTTTAGTTGACATTTTGATATTTAGCATTCTTTAATTTGTTGTTTTTTGCGTTTTTCGGGGTGTTTTCGTTTTTTATATCTTGTATGGACATCCACGACATCCAGAGATTCACTATCACTTCTGAACCTTTTTCTGAGTTTTGGTGCCGAAGGTTTTTTGGGCAAAGTGTTTTTTAATTTCGGAAAGGTTAACTATTTTAGTGCTTGGTGGTGTTTCATTGTAACTAATAAAAAATATGACAATTATGTTAAATAACCAAGGACATGAGCTGGTGAAAAGTGCTCTGAAACGAGTAATCTTTAAGAAAATTTCTAACTGCAGAGAATACGCTGTACTTTTTGTGATACTTCCTTGATAAAAGATTCGCATGGATAAGGTCTGTGATTTTTGGCCTACCAAAGCTTGTAACTTTAAAGTTTTCTCGAGCAACTTACTGATCGCAAGACATTACCTTTTTTTCTTCCCAGGATTTTTGCTGCCTTTGACTCGAGCTACAGGCCCTACACTGGCCGGGTGAAAGTCATCCTATGTCCATACGAATCGTATATTACAGGGTGGCAACCAGCGGCTCGCGTGCCGCATGCTTCTCTTGGCCCGGTTCCATGCAGCTCTTACGTAATTATCAGAAGTCCCACCAAACAACATGCATAACCAGGATTTTTTAAGGTGTTTTAGGGACCCGATTCGGGTCTCTCTAATTGAAAATCGGGTCCCTAGAATCAGAGAAAATTTTCAAGGGAAATATCTGAACGGATACTGCAATCAATACTATGAAATCGTAATACCATAATGGAAATTTTTCAGGTCCTTACAGGTCCATACTGGGAACCTAATATTTTCCTTAAAAAAAAACTGTGCATAACAATAAATGGCTTGTAAAATTCTGTCGTTGTCATGTTGGTGTGTGATGTTTACAATAAATCTAGCTGAGTAAAGGTGTGTGTGTGAGTTAGGAAGAGATAGGGTGATGTTCTTGTGTGCCAATGTGTATGATGTGGCTCTTTACGGGAATACAGCAAGAAATGTGGCTCTTGGTCTCTGTATGGTTGGCTACCTCTGGTATATTATATCGGTAACGTTTACTTTTAAAAATATAATCGATGTTGTCACAATCGTATTCAATAATGCAGGCTTTTCCTAATGTTAAATTTTGTGGACTTGTCTAAATCTGATGCCACCATGGTTATCGTAGCTGATTCCAAGGGGTTAATTAAAGACACTTGTAGTTGATGGGTTCTAAAGAGAGATGATGTACATATTGATTTACGTTTGAGATTCTATTACAGACAGGTATGGGATCGATATTTTTCTGTGGCAACCATTGGCAACTTCGTCTGAAATTAGGAGCTATGCCAAAGCTGTGAATGTCACAGATGTTGCCGCTTTGTATGTCGATGTTCAAGGTCTCTCAAGCGAAATGGGTAATGAACGACTAACCTGAAGCGTAAGCATAAAGGAAAGAACGTAACGGTTTTTACCCAACTAAACCACGGCGGTGGAGCGAAAATGAAAACTATTTGGAAAGAGAATATATTAAAAAGGCTACATAATCCTTTGGGTGAAAAAACTGCTGGTCAAAAATTAGAATGGAATTGTTAGGGCGTGACAACAGTTAAAACCCAACGTCTAACTAAGATTTGAAGCAATTCTTCAACAATTGCGGACACAAACGTGGCCCACGAGCGCTTTCGCGGGTAATTGATTTATTACTTGTGACAGTCGTAAAAATGTGTGTGGCCGTAGTCATACTGGATGTGCCACGGCGCTATGGTTCATGAGCATGAACACGATCTTTAAGTAAGAAAACCCGCGGTTTCAGAATGTTTCCATTAAATGACGCAATACTTTTCAAAAAACGGTTGTGTTCGCTTCACTCAATTTTCTTTGCCATAAAATAAATTTATGTCTCAAAAGGAAGTATGCCTTTACGACCATTAAACAAAGTGAAATACACAATAAAAATCTTACGGCCGGAAAGGTAAGAAATAGAGGCCAATTTCGACAGACCACCAGTTACCCTTTCCGGGTTGAAGTTGTGTGATACTCCTATTTTTAAGCAATCAAAACGCTAGACGATGCAAGCCATAATTCAAGTCAATGGCAATAAAAACGCTCCAAAAATTGTTCAGTGTTTGACTCATCCCAAGCAATCGGTAAGAAATTATGTTTTTGTGCTTGTTCCTGATCAAAACATGGAGAAAATCTTTGATTATTCCAATCGCTTTTCAAAAAGTAAACCAACTTTGAATGAAACACGTAGTTTCCCTAAAAATACGCAAGTCAATAAAAGCTCTACGTTTTTTATAGGCTTTAGAGGAATCAGCCAACTGGGCTCTGCTTTCATCTTTTTGCGATGATTCAAACTTGCGCATATCTGTATTCAAGTAACTTCACTCCACAAGTGAAAGAAGCAAGGAATCAATCACAAATTTTTAATAGGAAATCGATTTCACGTAACACTACGTATCGTCAGTCCTATCATCTTATTCAAATAGAATCTAGTCAATTAGAAAAATCCTAATACTTTCCAAGCATTTCGATTTGTAATTCCAAATTAATGTTGACGGCATGGCATGGAATGCAACAAAATTACTAAAACTAGTTTTGGCAAACTGGTGGAACTGTCTTGCTAAAAAAGCAACCTCTCGCAGCTTACTTGTCAGTGTTACTCATTTATTTGACCTCTCTGTTGCGTTCAATGCGAACTTACCTAGCATTTTGGAACTCGCTCGGTGTTTTTTTCACTATTTCACGACCGCTAAACTGCAGTGTAATAGTTGTCTGTCTTGGGCTGGCTGTTGACTTTGCGCAGATACATGTGCATTTGCTGAGGCAGTAAACAACGCATCTCTTTATTCATGAAGGCTAACATTGCGTGCGCAGTGCTGGGTTCGTATTCTAAGCGCAGGGCAAATGAGTAACGCTTTTACGGTTGCCGAGGCAAAAGTTTATGAGAAGGCTTTCAACCGTGCCAGTAGTTAAACAGACCCTTCGTCACCAAACATATATAACTTGGGCGGCACCAAATACTTTTCTGCCAGCCGTGAAAGCGCGTGTTCCGATCTGATGCTGGGCTTATGAGGAATGCGTGAAATTTGTGTGACTGCTACTGTGAAAACGTTCATAACAGTTTTATGCGCAGTTGGAAGAATCTTTTCGTGGCTACGCGATTTTAAAAGACTTTCGTTCACTGTAAATGTCAAGCGCCATATTTTTGAAGAAAAGAGTAGTAGAATGCTGTTGTACTTTGGAAAAAAATTTCTTTATGTCGACGTTATGTTTTGTGAAATCGTTAAATTTGTGGATTATCGTCTGACATCGAACCCATTATTGGCATTTGTAAAATGTAATGCAAGAAGTGCGTGAAAGACAAAGATTGGTGGAAAACATAGTTGAGTAGCACTGCGTCTTTTCTTATGCTTGTGAAAGACCGATGAAAGTTTAAGTGGTCCAAAAAAATATTGAGTCATACCTATGCGCAAAACCTGTTTAATCGTCATCACTTTCGTGTGCACCAGTGCGTAAACGAGTTGGCGATGTTATACGCACTGTGAAATGAAAAGTTTTACGGGATGTTACCTTTCCTGGAGATCGGAACGAAATTTGACCTTACTGAGTAAAGGCAATACGTGTAGGTCTTCTGTCATCAGAGTAAAAAAACGTATACAGTTTTTTCGACAAGAACATCGATAAGATGAAGGCATCTGTTGATTTAAATTTTTTAGGAAAAACTATGTTACTCTGAACAGAATCGATGTTCATAAATAGCCTGTCGAAAAAATTTTTAGGAAATAGCAATATGTTACTCTACACAATGTTTTTGACTATTTTTCGCATACAATTTACTGTACGTCTGTAATTGGTTTTACTACAGGTAATGATGACCTGGCAAATACTATTCAACATGAAAAAAGATGAGTTTCACCGTGGATACTTTGGTAAACAATTCAATGATTGACGAAATTTTTGATGACATTTATCAGCATTTGTAGATGTTCACGCAACTCCCTTGCGCCCTCAGTTGATAAAACTCAGCACGCACCTTCAAGAAGTGGCGTAATGACTGTCCGTGACACGTGGGGCGGAGGGCGCATTTGGTGCCCCCAAATCCTGAGCCTGAGGAACGTGTTTAGATCTGCGTCCCTTGAAGCGGTATGACGATTGTCTTCGGCACCCGAGAACCAGGTCTAATCTCAATAGCCAAAAAGCTTCTCGGAAGTCCTGGGAATTGCTGCGTTTCGCTTTTCACAACCAGCTTTTCCTCTTGGGATAATTGCTGAGGCAGGATCCCTCAAAATGCCTCAAGAGTTTCAGCAACCTCTGAAACTTTTTCTATCTCCACATCAGGTTCAGACCAAGACAGGTAATAACGCAACCTAGTCCTTGGTTTGCCTGTGTGTTAGTTTCCCATGAGTGTAGCCAGCAGGACTCTCGTCGCCGACCTTTTTTGAAGGTCACGTGGCCGAACCATCGTAGCTGGGATCTCTGTACTGGGGTAGAAGTTGCTCAACTTTCAGGGTTTTATAAATTTCAAAGTCGCAAGCCTCATGCCATAAACGCTTAACAAAACTTCTATCCCTGTCGCTGGTGATAGCATCATGGCACTCTTTCGGTCAGTGGTCACTACTCAAGATTAAGATTCATGTCCATTAATGAGGATCGGAACAAAGACCGATTTAAAAACTGAACGCTGTGGGGTTTGCACAAAGCTCCCGTTTTGTGAACACGAAACCATAAGACGATGCAATACCGTGTTTGCTTTGCCAATTTGTGGATCAAACTCCTTGTTCTGCCTTCCATTGCTGGTGAATTTGAAAATACTTGAAATTCTCCACCTGCTACAGGTTATTGCGGCTTTACTGCAGGATACACTGACTTGGGTTTCTGAGAAAAATAGTAGGCCTTCGGTCTTTTTTGAGGAAATTTTCATTCCAGCTTGATCGCATGCAGCTGCAAACCGATCAAATCAGAGTTGTAAACGGACCTCATTTTGAAGCCCGAACTCGGCCCAAGCCCGAACCTGACGTTTATTTTTGAAGCCTGATTTAGGGCCCAAAGCCAAATTTATCGAGCGAGTCAAGATATGCGCAACTGCGGGGTATTGGTGGCGTAGGAAAGCAAACATGACTAAATAATTCACAATTAATCACTTTTTACTGAAGATTTAATTAACTCGATTGCTTCAACAGTAACTGCCAACAAAAGTGTCACAAATTGTTGCAAAAGATTGATCAGGCCATAATTTTCCAGAGCGTGGAAAGCATGACGACCACGCAAGCAAAACTCGAATTCCAAATTTTTAATGTCCAACTTTTCCGAGTCATTTATCTTCAAAGTTTTGAAAGAAGTTAGCAGTTGTTGCTTTTTATTTTCATCCGGGTAAGGCTTACGTATTCAGTATGGCGTTTTATGTGGGAAGATCCTGTCTTTTTACAATCGTATTTCAACACTGATTTCCAAACCTTGCAAACTACAAACCCAGATAAAGTTCCAGACTGTGCAGATGTCGCATCAGTATTTTCCAAATTAGAGCACGAGAGAGAACGCTCATACTTTTCCAAAACTCTGCATGTCCAGGTGCAGGTAAGAAACTTATTCTTTCAGGATGTCTTTGCAGTTAACTGGTCAATTTCTGCGCATTTTCCTTCAGCATATTGCTATACTGCAACAACTAGAAGTTTTGTTCAAACAAAGTTAAAGAACATTTTATTCAAAAAACGTAATGTGCGGGTATATAGCTGCAGGTACACAGTTTTGTCACATCCAAAATATCAAACACCTTGATCCAAACTTGACCAAAACATTGGCTTAAACAAGCACAAACCTAGCTTATTAGTTAACGATAATACTGTGGAATTTATTTTTTATTTATTTGTTTATGACCAGACACGAAGTCCATAGTATGAAGACACACACTCTGCAGAACGCAGGTCGATAAAAACAGAAAAAACAGAACGTAGTACAAGGCATTGAAGCCGGCGGAATCACATGTAATGTGTCTCAAGAAAAAAAAAACTATCAATAAACTATCCATGATGGCGCTATAGGCATAAAGGAAACTATCTAGGATAGCGCTATAGGCATGAAAGCCGGTTTGTAGGCCACCGTTTCTCAAACCAAGCCAAGAATCTCGTATGTGATTGATCTTTTCGACGCAACGCCATCGCGTGCTAATTTCCTCGCTGGCGTCGGCAGTGGCGTAACTGACGGGGGACAGGAGGTGAGTTGCCCCCCTGGCAAGCTAAATGTTAAAACTGGGCCCCCTTTAGCGGACAATTTTATATTTAGTGTTCTTTTGCTTTTCAGTGGATTATTATTTTTTTGCGTTTTTCGGGGTGTTTTCGTTTTTTAGACATCCACAACATCTGGATTCACTACACAATTTCTCAACTTTTTTCTGAGCGTTGGCTAGTGCCCCCCTACGGTGGCCAGTAGGCCTAAGTTTGCTGCCCCCTGGTTCAAACCCACTAGTTACGCCACTGGGTGTCGCCCTCTCAAAAAGCGTGTGAGACTAATCCGAGCAGGGAACAAAAGAACGTCGCTATGTTTGCAAATAGAATTAGCTGATGAAAAATCACAATCACTTCACTTACAGAAATCACTGTGGTGAGCAAAGCTACGTCACGAAAGGAAAAAAATGTTACTCTGAATGTTATGACAAAGTTTTGTGTGCGGGCCCGAAACATTTTGACAAGTTACTCCCGAACTCGGCCCGACCCGAAAAGCTCGGCCCGACTTACAACTCTGGATCAAATGTATGTTGAAGGCACTCAGAAAGTGCAAGCAGCACCAGATCGTCTGCAAAGAGCAAATGGTTGATCGTGCCATCTCGAACAGTGACGCACTCATCAGCCAGGGGTGGCAACCTCAGCTGAAGGGGACCCATGAGCCACCGTTTGGGTATGCCGTAATTGGTTCCCAAAAACTCATATACGTTATTCCACAAAAAGGGAAAATATATGTCCGGTGATGTAATGAGCTTCGATTGGGTAAATGACTTTAAAATAGAATTTCACGTTTTCATGTAACATATCCTATCTAAAATTGATACCCACCAATGACTTGTGACTGGGTAAGGTACCCAAGGGCGTAACGAGGATAGTTGGCGCTCGGGGCAAAAAGCAAGTTTGGCGCCACCGTATTCGAATCTGATGTCTTTCGGAAGTAAACCTACTCTATTGAAGAAAATATTTGTGACATTGTTGGGACTTTTCGGCGTCCTTCCGCAGTGATTCAACGCCCGGGCAATTATTCCCCCTTCGTAACCTAAATTTTGGCAATTAACTTCTAAATTAATTCCACTTTTCTTCACAGCATCAAATTCTTCACTTAATAATGGGGCATGCGGTTAGATTCTGGGCACTGCTTGAGTAAACAACAAAACAAATGTAGTAAGTCCACAAAGGAATTTTTTAAGCAATTCATTGATCTCTCCTCATCAGTGATAAAACCATATTCATTTAGCAACTACTAGGCAAATAATGGCATAATGCCAAACAATTTTATCTAGATATGGAGCTGCACACCAGTTAAAAACAGGTATGAACAGTGCCGTAGCAGCCCAACTCTGGGACCCCAAAATGCTTACAGGTGCCCCCCTAATGGTGTTTTCTCAAAAAAGATTTCTAAAGCGTTGCTGTATTAGCGCTATTAATCGTCATGATTTAGATGTCGCTGTAATTTATCTATGGCATGGCTACTCAACTGGTGGACCGTAGTCATATAGCAAAACAAAAGAAATTACTGCATGGTGGCACAGCAGCACACATGAAAAATATTGCATAACAGTAACCATGACAATATCACAATGTCACATGGTAGGCTAGTATCAAAACGGCTTGGAGCGAGTCTTTTGGAATGCAAACGCCTTTATGACATCAACCAAATCTAGAGAGCGCACACATGAAGCTTCGATTGACGACATGGTTAATGAGGTAGTTTGCTATCTGTCATATGAGACCTGTTGAAGGTTTTGATCAGCTCCAGTTTGCTGAAACTCCTTTCAGCGCTGGCAACAGTTTCGGGGCAGTTTAGCACAAGCCGAAATGCAATAAATACGTTAGGATAAACTTCATCAAGACGTGTCTTGAGAATAGAGCTTAACAAAAGGAATTGGGTCTTAATCATGGTCATTTAATTAACGACGATTATCTAGAGATGTTGTAATGAAATGAAAATGTTAACAAAAATTTGCAGGAAATCAGAATCAAGCTTATCGTGAACAAAACCGAGGCCGATCAAAGCAATGCGCCACAATGAACGTTTTCTTTCATTAGCGCTTAAGTGAATTTTGCTTGAAAAGCATTGGCATCGTGCTTTAATTGGCCGAAATACACACGCATAAACCTTTCTGAATCTTGATATCTAGACTTGTTAACCTCTTGGTGCATGGCACATGTTTAGATTAATAACATTTTGTATCTCAAACAGGCTATAAATGTCGACAAATATAGACCAAGATGTCTACGTGGACGCAACATGGTTAACATCCACAACCAACTAACTGCACTGCTCGCTTAGCAGTGATTGCTAACTAAACTCTTGTAACTACACTATTAACTCCAGGGTCGGATTAACCACTGGGCAAACCGGGCAAATGCCCGGGGCCTCGCGCTTATGGGGGTATCGCGCTTGAATATCAAAACACTCCTTTCCTGGTTTTTCATTTTTTTAGGCTGTTCATCACGCATCAAAATTGCAAAGCTTTTTGATTACTACTTTTAGTATATCCTGTAGATTAAGGAAACTGATAACTTGGGCATTTACCGTTTTTGAGTGGCTTAAAAGGATTGAACCAACCAGAACCACGCTTTATGACTCAAGAATTAGCTCGAAATCAGGTCGTCCGCAGAAAATTTTGCAGGGGGGGGCAACGTAAAAATTTTGCCTATCCTTTTTAGGTTGCTGGCGATGCAATGCAAATGCACGTTCACAAAACACTTCACCCTTTTTGCACCATTAGTCTGTGCTGGTCGAACCTCAATTCTCAATCTTTTGTCTGAAAGGTTTTCTGCACTTCGGCTATCAGAAATGCTTTTTCTTTTCATAAACTGCCTAATATCCATTTGTCGAGCACTTTCTACAAATTAGCCATAATTTAAGAATTATCAACGACCGTAACAAGATGACCGGTGAAAAAACAAGAAAGTTAGACACTTTCGCAAAACTGTTTCCAGCAATGAGAAGTAGAACTAGAACATGACAAGACCATCGGACAACTTACTGAAGTTAGAACAACATGCAGGCTTTGAAAAACAGCAGATTATTTATGAAAACTCGCCACAGCAAATAGAGCTTTGCACTTAGTGCTCACTAAGAAGTCAGAACTAAACCTTAGAGGTATTCCCACAAGTCTGCATAGACGTATCCTAACAATCCACGTATTTTTATACTACGTGAAAATAAGCCTGCATAAGAGTCGATTGATTAAGCCAGTGGTTCCCAACTTTTTCAAACTTGCGACACCCTACAGAGAGAAATATAAAGTACGCGGCACCCAGTGGCTCACCCATAGCTATTTTCTTTAGGGTTTGATGACAGTTTGAAAATGTATTTTTTAATGATATATTGAAAAACGTATTATCTCGCGGCACCCCTGGGTATTGCAAATGGCACCTTGGGGTGCCGTAGCACCCCGCTTGGGAACCACTGGATTAAGCTATTCTCTCGGGCACGTTGAACATAGTCTCATACTATAAAAATGGATTTTTCAAACTTGTGGAAGCACTGCTACAGATTTACTCATGCTTCTTTTCACACAGTATAAAACTATACGTGGCTTACCGCTATGAGCAGTGTCACTGTCTCGCTGCATTACCTACGAAGATGTCTGTGTTCGAAAGTTACATACAGGGCTCCCATTCAGTGATTTCAAATAAACCCAGGTTGCGCACCAAAAAAACGTATGCGTACGATAAAAACCCAGAAAGTTTGTGTAACGAACAAAAACATATGAGTGTGCTTATTTGAATCGAAACGATAATCGAATACTAATTTAATTATAGTTCCTCTTCCAAATTTTCTTCTGCAGCGCAAACATTAACATTTGCAGAAGAACTTGTGCAATTTGCAGCCCTCTTCAACGCCATTTTGGACAAGCAAAAAGCTAATCTTGTTCACAGTGACGGAAAATGTAGAGATTGCGAATGTATTTGTGTATTGTGGAAAACGAGCTACACTATTCTTTTCCAAAACTGAAATTCCCTTCGCATAAATTTGTGCCGCATGGTTTCCAACTGGATTAGAGAGCTTTCTTTCTCTATGCTGCATAGAATTAAGAATTATCTTCGAAGTTCAATTGGGCAAAAACTAAGCATGCTGTCTCTGACGAGCATGGAGCATGAGATTCTTGGAGATAACGACCTGGAGACAATCATCAACGATTTAACGTGCAAAATAATGCGGCGTCATGAAACTTTTTGTAGCTGACTTTTTTTCAAAAATCACACATTGACAGAGTGACGGAGACCAGGGTCACTTCAATAAGTTCGTTACTAAGTATTCTTCGCAATGCAACGCCTTTGCAATTACCGTATAATGCACTGACATATCAATTGGTTGCGAAGTGTTTGTCGTGATCGTGACGGTATCAGTCTCAGATCAACGAGCTGTTGTCCACTTGATCACGGAACAGTTAAGAGGTGTAACTATTGCAAAGCTGTCATCGCAAAACTTCAGTCAAGTAGTACGGTTCAAGTTGCTTTGCGTGATACTTCGTTGAGAACACTTTTTCTAAACCGTGTACATTTTGATCTGCTGGAGAGTGTAGACATATCTTTCCTCAACACATATGTGAATGGACGATTTGTGCAGTGAAGATGGTCAGAGAGTCTATGACAAAAAAAATTAATGTGTAGTGTCACGGTAGCAAAAAGTTCGTTTTTTTTGTGATACAACTTTCTGTTTGAGCAAACTAACCACATACGAACCGCCGTACATGGTCACCCCCAATTGCCTCTGAAGTGTAGGCTGCCAAATCGTATCAGTTCGGGCGCTATTGACCGGTGCTTCTGCAAAGTTTAAACGGGAGCATAGCATGTGAAAAGGAGTTGCGCTCAGCGTTTAGGGACCTCGCGGTCACGACTTTGCCCGGGGCCTCGAGTTCATTTAATCCGGCCCTGATTAATTCCATCTTGCTGTCTGAACAGCAGGTTGCGCGGATGGGTAACTTTGGTTGTAAGTACCAAAGGTATCTTGCTTCTATGCAGTACAAAATACGAGAAGACTGCCTGAGCTAGACATAATACATTTTTTCACAACAATCACAACACAAAATACGTTGATCAGGTGTAAGTCTGACTTCTGGACGTATACAACTAGGCATATAGGCTAACTTCACGTTCAACACCCCCAGCAATGAATGCTGACGCTTTACGCTCAAGCCTCAAGTATGCTTATTACTTCACAAACGCACCAAAAACTATCAGGTGATGTTATTCAAGATAACAGCGGGTCAGCGGCAGGTACTGCTCTGTCTAAATTACAGGACAAAACAGAATACAGATTGATAAAAACTACACTGATTTCTATTGCTTCACATTTAAATTTGGGGATTGAAGCTTTGTTTTGATCCCCCGGGGCGACGGGACTGAATTTTGGACACCCGGTGTCGCTAGGCAGTAAATTGCGGATATTTGTGTGATGCGGATAATCGCATATTCCGGTTAAACAGATAACAAGTCTTGGCATATTGGCTACGCGACTAACTGGATTCGTTTCTACTAACACCAGAGGTGAAAGTAAGCCGGAACGGCCTGGAACGCTGTTCCGGTAAAAGAATTATTGCCGGTACGGCGTTCCGGTCAGAATTTCTAGTAGGTTGGTGTTATGACGCTGACACAACAATGGCAGTACCTGAACTTTACTAGAAACAGCTTTTGCATCTTATTTCCTGAGAAAGGTATCATATGAGTTCAAGGCAAATCATTTCTAGCCGTCTCTACGTTCGTTTCAAAGGAACTTGTTCACTCCCTAGCCTAGCACTTTTAAATACCGGTGAATAACCTAAACAAAGTAAATTTTAATT